>Ga0315912_10000948_pt1 | contig 40612 bp, 30 predicted proteins | sample VfabasoilMG_FD_204469 | JGI IMG/M metagenome (GOLD analysis project Ga0315912, IMG submission 204469) | Garden soil microbial communities collected in Santa Monica, California, United States - V. faba soil | ecosystem: Environmental > Terrestrial > Soil > Garden | place: USA: California... | reverse complement strand
GGCGTTCCAGGCGACTGACGACGTGCAGCGGGTTGATGAACGGAGCATGCAGCCCGCCGCTGAAGATGTGGACTCGTGTTGGCGGGGCGTAGAGCAAATCATCGAATCGCCGGTTCGGCGAGTTGGGCGCGAGCCACGGCGCAGCAAGCGCAGCGACCGCGATGATCACGAGCAGCGACCACGCCGCGCGCTTCATCCCGCCGACTCCTGCCGCACGCGCGGGTCAGCGGCCGCCAGAAGCAGATCTCCCGTCATCGTCCCGAGCGCGAGGAACGCAGCGCCGCTCGCGGCACACGCGGCCACCAGGTACACGTCACGCGCGCGGAGTGCCTCGAACGTCAGGCGTCCAAGTCCTGGCCACGCGGTGACGAACTCGACAATGAACGAGCCCGAGAGCAGTGCACCGATGGCCAGTCCGTAGACTGCGCAGATCGGCCGGAGTGAGGACGGCCACGCGTGACGCAACAGCGCGCGTTTCGCCGGGACACCGCGCGCGATGGCTGCCATCACGAATGGTTGTTGAACAGCGTCCGCCATCGACTGCGACTGAAGCCGCTCGAACGTGGCAGCCATCGGCAGCGCGAGGGCGAGCACGGGCAGCGGCAAGTGCCACAGAACATCGAGCATCCACGCGGTCCACGTCGGATCGCTGGCTGTGGAGGACACCATCCCACCGGCGGGTAACCACCCCGTTCGTGCGGCGAGGAACACGAACGCGAGCGATGTCACGAGCGGAGGCAACGACACGCACACCAGCGACACGCTGCGCACGAACATTGGCAGCGGTCCCGATCGAGCGCCGGTGAACACGCCGAGCGAGAGCCCCACCAGCGTCGATGTCAGAAGTGCGGCCACTCCAAGCAATGCAGTGTTCCCGGCCGCGCGAAAGACGAGCGGAGCAACCGGCCGGTTGTAGAGAAACGACTCTCCGAAGTCGAAGCGCATCGCCCGCCCCGCCCAGAGCCACCACTGTGAGAGCGGACTTCGATCGAGGTTGAAACGAGTGCGCGTGTTCTCGACATCCACCGGCGACGCGAACGGCCCGAGCTGCGAGGTCATGTCGCCGGGCGCAAGCCGCGCGAGCAGCAGCGCGGAGGATGACGCGAGCGCAATGAGGATCGCAGCGAACAGCACCCGGCGGGCGAGAAAACGCGCCATCAATCAGAGCTCGAGATGCTGAACGAATCGGCGTTCCACATCACGGGTGGCCGCAGGATCGACGGCACCACGCCATGCAATCGACGGCTGTGCGCGTAATAGAGGCGCGGCGACGCGAAGTACAGGACGGGAACGTTCTCCGCGAGCACGTTCTGCACCTCGCTGAAGAGCTCGCGCCGGCGCTCGAGTCCGAGCGTGGTGGATTGCTCGTGCATCAGCGTGTCGATGCGTTGCTCCCAATCGGTCGCGGGCGTCTTCTGGTGCATGTTCCACAGATGCGCCGATCCGGAACTGAGCCAGTAGTCGAGATTGCCGGCCGGATCGAGATCGGTGGTGAGCGGCCGCATGTAAATCGCGTCGTAGTCGCAGGCGAGCAGGCGCGTGACCATTGCGGAGAACTCGAGTGGAACGACATCGAGCGCGATCCCGACCGCGGCCGCCTGCTCGCGAAGCACTGTGGTGCCGCGCTCGTAATAGCCGATGCCTTGCTGCGTGATCACCGTGAAGCGCGCCTCGGTTCCGGCTTTGTCTTCCACGACGCCGTTGCCGTTGCGATCCTGAAGACCAATGCTCTCGAGCAGTTGACGCGCCTTCATCACGTCGAACGGATAGCGCGGCACGTTTGGAGAGAACCACATCCGGTTGCCCGACGTGATCGGGCCCCAGATAGGAACAGCCTCGCCGAGGAACACGGTCTGCGCGAATGCTTCGCGATCGACGGCGTAAGAGATGGCTTGCCTGAACTCACGTTTGCTGACGAAGGCAAAGCGCGGGTCGCGCGCTTTCTTCTCCGGGCTCAAACAGAACCAGAACGCATCGGCATCAGGCGACACGCCGAGCTCGACCATCGTCAGCTTGCCGTCCTGCTCGGCGCGACGCACCGGGATGTAATCGTCCGAGCGAAGCTCGCTGTGCGTGAGGTCGGTGGCGCCTGACTGAAGCCTCAGGAGCTCCGCGTTCTGATCGGGCACCAGCTCCAGAACGAGACGATCGACATAAGGAAGCGCATCACCGTTCTGTGCCTTACGCCAATACCGGGGATTGCGATCGAAGACGAGACGTTGCCCGGGCTGATACTCGCGAAGCAGAAACGGGCCCGTCCCTACGAGATCCGCCGGCACGGTTGTCGTTGCCCACGCTTGCGCAAAAGTGCCCGCAGACAAGGCCGACTCCAGCTTGTGCTTCGGCAGGATCGGCAGCATATCGAGCAGCCGGACTCCCGGGCCGGAAGGAGACGGGTAGGTCAGAACAACGGTCGACGCGTCAGGCGCCGTCGCAGCGATTGGCTGCCCGCCGATCGTGATGCTGCTCGCCACCGGGCTCTTGACGGTCGGATCGTACGCCGCGCGAATAGAGAAGAGGACGTCCTCCGAGGTGAACGGCGTCCCATCTGACCAGACGACGCCCTGTCGAAGGTGCAGCGTGTGCGTCTGTCCGTCTTCACTCGATTCCCATCGTTCGGCGAGCCACGGCTCGAGCTCGAACGTTGACCGGTTGATGCGAACGAGGCGCCCCTGCATCAACATCGCAAGCGTCTCGGTGGTCTGGTCGCTCGAGACGAGCCGATTGAAGGTTCGCGGCTCCGCCCTGAGCGATGCGACCACCTGGCCACCACGCTCGCGCCGTTCGTTCGGCGACGTCGAAGTCCCGCTGGAGAGCGTGGACGATGTGGGGTCACAGCCTCGCCACCAGAGGAGTGCGCCGACGAACACCACTCCCATTACGAGAATCCCTGGTGCGCGTGCAAAAGAGGTCTTCAATCCTGGCCACCCAGGCCAATTTGTTGGCCGTTCAAAATATTCCGTGCAAGCCTCGACATATTGGGCCTCCGCGCCACTGTGACCATAGTGTCAGTCAACGACCTGCCCAGGTGCGCCATTCCCCCGCAGTCGCCTCACCGAGCCCTATCAGTAGAAACCCGTGTAGATCAGTAGCTTAAAGGATTCACCTGATGACAAGGCCGCGTTGGCACCTCGCCTGCGATAAGGGAATTCCCGTAGGAGTTCCCAACACATGTTTGAATCCCCCCTGACCCCACTGACCACTGAATCATCCAGCTTCGAGCCCCGACTCGGTCGCAGCGTCACCATCGATCAGGCAGCAGCTCTTCTCGGTGTCTCACGTCGCACTATCTACAACCGCATTCGAGACGGCCGGCTGCGGACCATCCGCACGCTAGGCGTTTCGCAGCGAGTTCTCGTGCAGTCGCTCTTCGACCTAGGGTTCAGACCGCAGGCGTTTTCGACCTCCGCGTCGGGCGCGTCTCTCGGAGTCAGCCCGGCAGTCCGACTCTAACTTCCGAACAAGAAGGCCACCGCTATGGCAAGCATCACCACCCGGAACCTTCGATTCGTTCTCGTACTGAGTACCGCGGCTTTCGTCTTATCGGCCGACGCGGCGTCGGCCCAAGGGCGACATGCACGGCTTTCCAAGGATCTTGCAGAACGTGTGCGATCCGGCGATTTCCGCGAGGCGAGCGTCATCGTCACCGGAACGGACGCGCAGGTACAGAGCCTGGCAGTGCGTCATGGGTTACGGATCAAGAAACGTCTTGCCACAGGAGCAGTAGTCGAAGTCCCCGCGGGAACGTTGGCGGCGCTGGCCGACGATCCCGCGGCCGACCAGTTGTCGAGCAATCACGAGGTCACGGCCCATATGGCGGTGACCAATCAGTCTATTGGCGCCGACCTGGTCCACGAGGGTGGCTGGGCCGACGGGGTCGGGCCGCTGACGGGCAAGGGCGTCGGCGTGGCCGTCATCGACTCCGGGGTGGCCATGATGCCGGAGTTCAAGGGGCGCATCGTCGCGACCCGTGACTTCACCGACGACCGCGGCCCTGGGATCGACTTCAACGGCCATGGCACGCACGTGGCGGGCATTATCGCCGCCGCCGGCCGCAACCGATTCGACGAGACGCAGGGCGTCGCGCCCAGGGCAAACATCATCAGCCTGAAGGTCCTGGACGCGAAGGGCAAGGGCGTTGTCGGCGACGTCATCGAGGCCATCGACTGGGCCGTCGCCAACAGCAAGCGCTTCAACATCAAAGTGATCAACATGTCGCTCGGCGGCCCCGTCACCCAGGGCTGGCGAGACGACCCGCTGTGCCAGGCGGTCGAGCGCGCCTACCGCGCGGGCATTACCGTCGTGACCTCCGCCGGCAACTTCGGCAAGACCGCCGATGGGCGTCCGATCTACGGCGGCATCACGACACCGGGCATCTCGCCGTTCGCCATCACCGTCGGTGCGCTCAACACGAAGGGCACCCCGTATCGGAGCGACGACGAGGTCGCGAGTTACAGCTCCAAGGGCCCGACGATGTTCGACCACCTGGTGAAGCCGGACCTAGTGGCACCGGGGAACAAGATTCTGGGGCTGGCTGCACCCGGGACGACGCTGGTGCGTGAGCATCCCGAGCTGGTTATATCGATGAAAGACGGTCGCCGGCTGCAGCTGTCCGGCACCAGCATGGCGGCCGCGGTCGTGTCCGGCGCCGTGAGTCTGGTTCTCGACCGCCAGACGCGCCTATCCCCTTTAGCCGTACGCGGTCTACTGCAGTACTCGGCGGAGGCGTCCGCGGAGGGAATGCTTGTTAGCGGTACGGGGCGTCTGAACGTTCTCGGGGCAATCTCAATGCCTCGACCCCAGCTGGCTCCCTCGATCGCGGGCGAGGCGCAGGTACCGAGTCGGTTACTTTCGGCGGCGCGCCCCGCCCTCGTCGACGCGAGCGGCAAGAACATCCTCTGGGGCAACGCGGAGAACATCCTCTGGGGCAACGCGGAGAACATCCTCTGGGGCAACGCGGAAAACATCCTCTGGGGCAACGCGGAAAACATCCTCTGGGGTAACGCGGAAAACATCCTCTGGGGTAACGCGGAAAACATCCTCTGGGGTAACGCGGAAAACATCCTCTGGGGTAACGCGGAAAACATCCTTTGGGGCAACGCGGAAAACATCCTCTGGGGTAACGCGGAAAACATCCTTTGGGGCAACGCGGAAAACATCCTCTGGGGTAACGGGGAAAACATCCTCTGGGGTAACGGGGAAAACATCCTCTGGGGTAATGGGGAAAACATCCTTTGGGGCAACGCGGAAAACATCCTCTGGGGCAGCAACATCCTTTGGGGTAACGGCGTTCTAGTGGGCGATTGATTAGAGATTCGCCTTCTGTCAGCTCAATTCAGTCAGACTTGCACGAGGAAAACATGCGCAGATTAATCATCTGGGGGGAGTAGACCGATATAGCGCTAGGCAGCTTTGTCTGCCGAGCGATGAAAAAGGGTGCATCTCCTTCGTGGCACGGCCGTCTTTACCTAGGCGTGGTCATTCTCGCCGGGACGGGATTGGCAGCCCTTTCAGCCCGCGACGTCTACTTTAGAGACGGCTGGAGCGAATGGATGGTGCTCGCGGCCCTCACGCTCCTGACGGGATCTTTTACAGTAAAGATTCCTGGCCTCCTTGCTCGAATCTCCGTATCCGACGCCTTCGTGTTTGCGTCGGTCCTAGCATTCGGGCCGTCTGTAGCGACCGTCATCGTGGCGATCGATTCGATTGTTGCCACGTTCTGGATGCGGCCAGAGCATCGCTCGCTGCTACGGTCTCTGTTCAACCTAGCCACCGTCGCGCTGTCCATTTGGGTGGCTTCCAACGCGTTCTACTGGCTAGCCGATACCGGGCCAGGGGCGAATCTTCCTTTATCCCAGCTTGTCGTACCGCTTTTCGTACTTGCAGCGCTCTATTTCTTAATTAATAGCTGGCTCGTGGCGTTCGCGTTGAGTTTTGAGAAAAACATCAACGTCGTTGGCCTGTGGTGGGAAAACTTTCCTTGGCTTAGCCTCAACTACTTCGGTGGCGTTTCAGTAGCGGCACTTCTTGTTTCTCACTCCAGCTCGATAGATCTCAACACCGTCGGCATCATCCTGCCGCTGCTCGTCATCACGTATCTAACTTACCGAACTTCGCTGGCGCGATTGGCTGACGCCCAACGGCACATTTCGCAGGTAAATGATTTATACCTGTCGACGATCGAAGCACTCGCGATGGCCGTGGACGCAAAGGACCAGATCACACACGGTCACATTCGACGCGTGCAGGTTTACGCCGTCGAACTCGCCAAACGTCTTGGAGTGCGGGAAGAGCGGCAACTGAAAGCCATCGAGACTGCGGCCCTTCTCCATGACATGGGCAAACTGGCGATTCCAGAACACATCCTCAACAAGCCTGGAAAGCTTAGCGAGGCGGAGTTCGACAAGATGAAGCGACACGCTGACATCGGCGCGGATCTGCTGTCATCGATTCGATTCCCCTATCCCGTTGTCCCTATCGTCAGGCATCATCACGAAAACTGGAATGGCTCCGGCTATCCTTCAGGCATTGCTACGACTGACATACCCCTCGGAGCTAGGATTCTTTCGGTTGTCGACTGCTTCGACGCACTGACATCGGATCGACCGTACCGACCGCGACTGGAGAATGACGAGGCGTTTCGAATCCTGACCGAGCGTAGCGGAACCATGTACGACCCGCTCGTGGTAAGCACGTTCATCGAGGCGTACGACGAAATTGCACCAACCGCCGTGCGCGCGGGCCAACTCGCCAAGAGCATCACTGTGTTTGCTGATGACAGACTGTCGGCGCAAACGCCAATCAAGAAGGCAATCCGCGCAACGGGAGCCACGAGGGCTGCCTTGGCCGAGATGCGAAAGTCAGTTACGGCCGCCCCTTCGATTGACGTTGCAATGAGAAGAGCGCTGACTTACGTTGAACAACTCACTCCGTCCCGAGTGTGCGCGATCTATGAATATCAACGGGACCGAGACTCATTTCGATGCGCCAAATCGCTGGGCGATCCATCAGAACTGTTAACCGGGCTGGTCATCGCCAACGGAGACCGTATCACTGGATGGGCTGGTGCAAACCGCGAGATGGCTGTGAATTCAGATGCCACCCTCGATTTGGGGCCCCTTGCCGAGTTGTTCGATCCTCCTCTGCGTCGCGCGATTAGCTGTCCGATCGAGATCGGCGGACAAACGGCCGCGGTTTTGACCGTATATTGTGATTGCGAGGAGGGTTTCTCGGAAAGTCATGTGAACGCGCTTGAGGAAGCGACCGCGTGCGTCGCACTCAGGCTAAAGGATAGACAAGAGTCCGAAGTCCTAATCTGAAGCCGAGGATTCCGAGGCAAACATCGCGGGAGAACCTATGGAGTTCGACCTCGAAAGAGCGCGGGAACTGTTCGAAACCGGCCAATTCGCCAGCATCACACGCGCACTAGGCCCCACCTCCAACGATATTCGTCAGATTCAGCCCCGAGGGCGCAGCTTGCTGGCGCACGCTCTGGTCTACACAGGGCGTCTGACTCTCGCTGCGCAACTCGCCAATTCGATTGGCAACGCTGACTCCCCACCGGCAGCGCAGGCCGAATCACATATCGCCCTTGGCCTCTTGAGGAAGAGGGAGGGGCGTATTGAGGACGCTTGCGCCGAGTTTCAGATAGGGGCGCGTCTCGCAAAGGAGGGCGGAGACCATCGCCTATTCGCCTGGGCTCAGACGCATCTTTTTCGAGTGCTGGCGGACGGCTTACTCGAACCCAATCTAACGGCTCTTCTGGCTGAAGTTCGGAAGAGTGTGTCGAATGCAGGGGACTCACATCTGGCTGCCTACCTGCACGACTCTGTGGCCGCGATGGAGGCACAGCGAGGTCGGACTTCTGAGGCCGAGCGTCATCTACGCGTCGCTCGGAGCCTCTTGCAGCTACGGCCCAACGCATGGATTGAGCAACTCGTGGCCATTAACTCGTCCTGTATCGCCCTAATTGAATGTGACGCGCAGAGGTTCGAGCGACATGCGGCCGAGGGCAGAAGACTCGCGGCAACGACCGGGCATACAAACTCGGACTCGGTAATGGATACAAACGACGCCCATTTTGCCTTGGTAGGCGGCAACTTCGACAAGGCGTCGACACTGCTCCAGAGAATTCTTCAATCTCCTGGCGGTATCTACGTTGAACTAGCAGCCCTCGAGGGTCTAGCTCGTATTCATCTGGCTCTCGGCCAGCTTTCTGAATGTGACAACGCTCTAAGTCGGATCGAGTCAGCACGACGGGACCATCTCCAACTGGCCTACACGGTTCGTGGGGCCGCCACGCTGCGCGTGCGGCTGCTGATCCGTCGTTCGGAATGGCAAGAAGCGGCGGAAGTTGCTCGAACTGAGCTGGCCGAATTTGCGAAAGTAAATGACTCCGCGTCTGCTGTCGCGCTGACGGTGTCGCGCGCGCTTGCCCTAGCATGTCTAGGCGACAACGCTGAAAGCGCCCGAGAGATCCTCGACGCGGGGCTGATCGGCGGAGCGACGCTACACGAGCATCAAGCTGAGTACTTTCACACTTGTGGAATTATTTCGGCGAAGAGTGGAAATCCGAATGCTGCGGCTGCTCTGCGAGAGCGCAGCACACGTGTTTGGGCCGAGCAGAAGAACAAATACGGACCAATTGATGCGCGCGCCACTGAGCAAGCCGTGGGCCTCAGCTACGGCGCGGAGCTGTCCGCATCGACAGTCTCGAGGCCGAGCGTCAATTCGTCAGAGCTTCCAGGAATCCTAATTGACTGCGTGGCAGCAGCGTTCGATCTTGCCCGGAACCCGAAATTGCTCGGGCAAGAATTGCTATCTGCGATTCGGCGTCTCGATCTCTCAACTGGGGAAATCGTTGAGTCGCATCTGGGCGCAAAGCCTCGCGAGCAAGCGAACTCGCGAGCGCTTTTGTTAGGGGAATACCGAGGGCGCAAGCTAACGCTTGTGTGCGGCGTTCCAGACGATCCCGGCAAGGCCATCCTGTTGGGCAACATCCTTCGCCTCGGGCGCGCCGCGGTCGCCTTGGAGCACGCGCGAGAGGAGGAACGGAATCGGGCGGCGCTGTGGCCGGCCGACCCCATCGAGAGTCAAGGCGGAGCCATCTTCCTCGCCGAGGAGATGCAACGCATCCTCAGCATCGCCAGGCGCATCGCGCCGACCAACGTACCCGTCCTCATCACCGGCGAAACCGGCACCGGCAAAGAGGTGCTCGCGCGGACGATCCACGCCTGCTCCACTCGCACGCAGTCGACTTTCCTGCCGTTCAACTGCACCTCGACACCGAAAGACATGCTCGACTCGCAGTTGTTCGGTCATCGCCGCGGCGCCTTCACCGGCGCGGTCGACAGTTTTCAGGGCGTGGTGCGCGCTGCTACGGGAGGGACGCTGTTTCTCGACGAGATCGGCGACACGAGTCTCGAGGTCCAACCGAAGCTGCTGCGATTCCTCGAGTCGAACGAGATTCATCCGGTCGGCGAGGCCCAGCCGACACGCGTCGACGTGCGCCTGATCGTGGCGACCAACGCCGACCTCGACGCGCTCGTCAGCCAAGGGCGGTTCCGCGAAGATCTCTTCTACCGTCTCAGCATCGTCCGTCTGCATCTGCCACCGCTGCGCGAGCGCCGTGTGGAGATTCCGACGCTCGCCAATCACTACCTGCAGAAGTTCGCGCAGGAGTACGCGAAGGGCGATCTCCGGCTCGCCGAGGAGACGATGGAGTATCTGGTGCTCTATCGGTGGCCTGGTAACACGCGACAGCTGGCGAATGAGATGCGACGCCTTGCCGCGCTCGCGGAGTCGAGCGCGGTGATGATGCCGGAACATCTGTCGCCAGAAATCGCCGCGTCGCGACGCACGATTCCGGCATCTGAACGGATGCTCGATCCAACTGAAGTCGTCGTCCGTCTCGATCAGCCGATGACGGCCGCCGTCCGGCATCTCGAGCAGACGATGATGCGCTACGCGCTCAAGAAGTGCGGCGGACGGATCGAAGAGGCGGCGACGATGCTCGGCCTGTCGCGCAAGGGGCTCTATCTCAAACGACAACGATTCGGGATCGAGCCGCCGCATAGTCAGGCCCCGACGGCTGCGACGGCGTAACGAAGACCGGGTTGCACCCGCGCGCGATCCACGGCAGGATAACGCGCTATGTCGGAGCATCGCTGGCGCATCCCGGTCGGGGCCGTCCTCGTTCACATCTGCATCGGCTCGGTCTACGCGTGGAGCACGTTCAACCGCCCGATCCAGCAACTCTTTCCTGACTCGCCGTGGTGGTTCAGCCCGCCCTACACGACGTTCACCACGGCGCTCGTGCTGCTCGGGCTGAGTGCGGCGTTCGGCGGCCCCTGGGTCGAGCGGCGCGGCCCGCGCGTCGCGGCAACGGCAGCGGCACTCTTCTTCGGCACCGGTCTTCTCATCGGCGGGTTCGGCCTCCTGCAGTCGCAGCCGATCCTGGTCTTCCTCGGCATGGGGATCATCGGCGGAATCGGCTGCGGCCTCGGCTACATCTCGCCGGTCAGCACGCTGGTGAAGTGGTTCCCCGATCGACGCGGCATGGCCACCGGCATGGCGATCATGGGATTCGGCGGCGGCGCGTTTCTCGCCGGCTATCTCAACGTCTACTTCATGGATTTGTTCGGCGTCGCAAAAACCGTGATGGCCCTCGGCGCCACGTATCTCGTGATCATGCTCGCCGGTGCCCGCCTGCTCCGTCGTCCACCTGAAGGCTGGCGACCCGAGGGCTGGACCGGGCCGACAAAGAAGAGCGCGATGATCACCGACGTCAGCGTGAGCCGCAATCACGCGATCCAGACGCGGCAGTTCTATTTGCTGTGGGGCATCCTGTTCATCAACGTGACTGCAGGCATCGGCATCCTCGCGCAAGCGTCGCCGATGATGCAGGACATGTTTCACCGCACTCCGGTGCAAGCCGCGCTTGTCGTCTCGATCATCAGCCTCTTCAACGCGGGCGGACGATTCCTGTGGGCGTCCGGCTCGGACTACATCGGACGACGAAACACGTATCTCGTGTTCTTCGTGACGCAGTTCTTTCTGTTTCTCCTGATTCCCAGCTTCGCATCGTCGGCCAACTGGATCCTGTTTCAGATTGCGCTGTTCATCGTCTTCACGATGTACGGCGGCGGGTTTGCGACGATACCTGCGTTCCTCGCAGACATCTTCGGACCGGAGAACGTGGGCGCGATTCATGGCGCGCTGCTCACGGCGTGGAGCGCGGCTGCAGTGGCGGGCCCCGTGATCATCACCGAGCTCTCGAACCGCGCCAAGGCTGCACTGCCCGAAGGCGCGGACAGGATTCACATCTACGACACCCCGCTCCAGGTTCTGGCGGGACTGCTCGCGATCGGCTTCGTGCTCACGCTGATCGTGCGGCCGCTGCGCCCAGCACCGGCCGTCTCAGCGAGCGCCGAGATGCGAACACGCGAGGCTCACTGAGGCACGGCCACGTCGAGGAGGATCGGCAGATGGTCGGAGTCGTAGTCGTGCGATAGCGTCTGGCACGTCCGGGCCACGCTCGGCTCGAGCGTGCTGAAAATGAAGTCGACCCGGCCGATCAGGAAGAACAGCGGAATATCCAGCCGCCACGGCCAGCGAACTGTTCGCTGGGTGCCGCACGATTCGAGCGCGATCTGGCGAGCGATCGTCGTGACGGCTCGGTCCTTGAACCCTCGGCGCGAGTTCAAATCCCCTCCCACGACGATCGGAATGGGAACGGGCGAATCCAGCACGTCGGCCAGCGCCTTCGCTTGATCGACGCGATCGCCATTCGTGTCGAAATGCGTGGTCACGACACGCAGCACGCGGCGCGGCCAATCGCGCAGCATAACCGTTGCGGCAACCGCGACTCGACGCTGCTTTCCAAAAGGCAACTCGATTGCGCGGATGTCGGTCAGCGGCTCCGTCGAGAGGATGGCATTGCCACGATCCTCGCGCGACTCGAGCGATGTAGCCGATCCATTGCGCATCGACGGCACGTAAGCAACTGCCATTCCGAATTGCTTCGCGGTGGCGACGACGTCCATGGCTGGGCGGCGCGGGCGAATCGCCGAGGGCACGTCGAGATCGCGCGGCAGCGATCCCGGCACGTCGGCGCCCGAGCGAAAGGCCTCCTGCATCAGGATGACGAGCCCGGTGCCGTCCCGTGAAAGCGGTTCGATCACCTTCGCCATCAACTCCTCGACACTCGCTCCACCGACGTGCACGTTCCAACTGAGCACGAGCAACCGCGAGATTGGACCCTCGCGCTCCGCGACCGTCGTGAACACCGGAGGTCCGACGCTTTCACACCATCGATTCAGGATGTCCTGCCGCCCGTTCCAGCGGATCCACGTGACGCCAGCGACGTCACGGAAACACGGCAGCGGTTCGGCACGCACCGAGGCTGCGGCTGCCACGGTGAGCGCAACCGCGAGGCACATCGGCAGGACGCGCCATTGCGTCATGGGTTGCTGACGTCGCTCGTCACTCGCTGGCGCGCGTCATCCCAGCGCCAAAGCGTCGCGTCATTTCTGAGATGCACTCCTCCGAGCCAGCGGTCCTCCATGCCACAGAGCGCGACGCGATCCTGGTCGCCTCTGAGCACCGCGCGGCCGGCAGCCGTGATGGATGCCCCATCTGCGGTTCGGGCGAGGAGTGGCGGCGACGTTTTCGACAGCGTCTCGACGAGCTCCTCGAGCGACGTGTCCGTCACGTAGTGGGCGCTCTCGCCCTCGTGCATTCGGGGAAACGCTTTCGCGAGCGTGACGCCTCCCGCATCGGCGAGTTGGAGCAACCTGCGCTCAGTCCGCGAGAGCCCGTCGGTTGTCCAGGGATACTCCTGCAGGAAGCGCACGAGCGCCGGCGCCAGATACGGCAACACCGAAGTATCTGTGCGCCTGAATTCGTCCAACGCTTCTGGCGTCGCCTCGCGAAATGCTTTCCATGCGCGTTCCGCCAACTCGTACTGCGATTCGGTAACCGGCTGCCGTGTGTCGAGCAACGGCGCCAGTTCCGTCGTCGTGAGTTCTCCGAGACCTTTGAAGTCAGGACGCCCCGGATACGACCCGATGCAGATCAGACTCACCGCCGTGGACGAAGGAACACGGTGGTGAGTCCAGCTCAAGACCTGAATCAGGTTCAACTGACAGAAGAGATCGTGCTCGTACCAGAGGACGAGCTCGTCGTACGCATCGTGATGCTCGATCACCCGTCGCCATAGACGCAGATCGTTTACAGGGTCGTCACTCGGACCACCGGGCGGACCGGCAAGGAACTCCCGGCGCACGTCGAGCAGTGCCTCGTCACTCAAACCCGCCGGGACAGGCCCGTCGTGCAGCGGATCGGCCCAGATCGAAAGCAGCCCTGGAACACCCGCCTCGGCGAGCGTGTGCGTGACACTGCTGCCGTTGGCAACATGGAGGAAGCGCGGCATGACAGCTCAGGATAGTATTCCCCCCGCGGGGAGGAACAGGACCATGGAAAACGATGAGCTCACACGACGAGACTTCGTCACGACAGTCGCGGCAGGCTTGGTCGCCGCAACGGGCGCCGAGCTCGGCGCGCAGGGACAGGTGACGGAAACGAACGTCGAGATCAAGACACCTGACGGCACGTGCGACGCCGCCTTCATCACGCCGGCGACAGGTGCGCATCCCGCCGTGATCATCTGGCCGGACGCGTTCGGGCTGCGACCTTCAATGCGCAACATGGCGAAACGGCTCGCCGGCGCGGGCTACTCGGTGCTCGTACCGAACCCGTTCTATCGCGTTGCCAAGGCCCCAATCTGGGAGGATGCGTCCAAAGTGAACTTCGCGAACGAACTGCCGAAGCTCAAACCTCTGATGAGCTCCATTCAGGCAGACGGCACTGTCGAGAAAGACGCGCCTGCGCTCATCGCGTGGCTCGACACGCAGAAGCAAGTCGATCGCAACAAGAAGATTGGCACGCAGGGCTACTGCATGGGCGGTGGACTCGTCGTGCGGACAGCGGCGGCGGTGCCCAACCGCGTTGGCGCCGGCGCCTCATTCCACGGTGGCGGCCTTGTCACCGGGAACCCCAATAGCCCTCATCTGCTGGCACCGAAGGTCAAGGGCCGGATGTATTTCGGCATCGCGACCAACGACGACATGCAGCAGCCCGATGCCAAGACGAAGCTGAAGGAAGCCTTCGACGCGGCCAAGGTGCCTGTGGAAGTCGAGGTCTACACGATGGCGCAGCACGGATGGTGCGTGCCGGACATGCCGGCGCAAGCTAGCGGCGCGCCGATCTACAAGATGGATGACGCCGAGAAGGCGTGGACCAAGCTGCTCGCGCTTTATAAGGCTGGCCTAGTTTAGCGTTGTCAATTCCCAACTCCCAAAACCCAACTCCCAGGCAACCAGTTTCTTGGGAGTTGGGAGTTGGAGGTTGGGCGTTGTTCACTTCTTCCTGGTATCCGAGACGATCACGCCGCCCTTGATCGTCACCACGACCTTCATCAGATCGTTGATGTCGGTGAGCGGGTTTCCATCGATCAATACCATGTCGGCAAGCTTGCCCGACTCGAGTGTCCCAATCTGATCCTGCTTGAGCGTCGATCGCGCCGCCCCCTGCCCGAGGATCTTGCTGATGTCGCGCGGCGAAAACACCAGGCGCAGCGCGCGCAGTTCGTCCGCGAGCGACTCCTTCGGTGACCAGCTCGTGTCGGTGCCATAGCCATACGAGATGCCGGCCTCCCATAACAGTCGCGCGTTCACCGGACCCTGACCCGCACTCGCGATCGTCTCCCATGGAAACGGCATCGCGTCACGAAAGAGCGGCGCGTTGTCGCCACTGAAATGCGGGACGAAGACCGCGAGGGTTGACGTCATCGGGATTCCTGCGCCGGCGATCCGCTTCACGGCGGCCGCATCTTCCTCGAGCCTCCCGATGTGAGGCGTGTGCACGAGCACATCGGGGCGCGCCTCAACGGCGGCCAGCGTGTCGATCACCGAGACCGCGTGCGTGATCGTCGGCAGGTTGTGCTTCTTGCCCTCGGACACGATCAGCTTCAACGTGTCCGTCTCCGGTCCACCCGGAGTGGTCGTGATGACGGTCTTGATGTAGTCGTACTTCTTGCTCGCCACTGCTTCGACGGCTTTGATCGTCTCCGCTGCGGGAATGCCCGCTGCCGCGACGGTTGGACGCAAGGGAGGCCGTGAGTTGTCGAAGCGCGCGGGATCACCGCCACGACCACCACCGCCTCGCCCGGCAGGGCCCGGTGCGCCGGCTCGCGCGAGCGGAATGATGCTTCCCAGATAGAGCCGCGGCCCTTTCACGGCGCCCGACTCGATTCGCTGCCGCAACTCGATCGCCTGATCGGGACAGATCGCGCACAGCACGGTCGTGAAGCCCGCGTCGAGAAACTCCTGCATCTGCGGCGCGGCGTGCTTCGCCAGCCACTCCGCCGGATCGCCCTGCGCGATGTGTCGATGCGCATCGATAAAACCGGGCATGAGCGTGCGGCCTTGCGCATCGATCGTCTGCGCGCCAGGCACTCTCCCAGGCGCGCCAGAAGCGACCGACATGATCTTGCCGTCGCGCACCGACACAGAGCCGCGCTCGATGACGCCACCCTTGCCGTCAACGATGCGTGCGTTGGAGATGATGAGATCCTGCGCCGCAGAGTCACGAACGGGAACAAGCGAGGCGGTCACGGTGACCCAGGCAACGGCAACTAGCGTTCTCATCAACGTTTCTCCCAGGTTGCATTCTAATTCCACGTGAGCCGCTTTTCCCCTCCCCTGCACCTTCTTGGGCAGGGGGATCGATGACTCGAGTGCTCACCTTTACGCTCGCAGCATGTCTGACAGCATCGATTGCAGTGGCCCAGGAGCCATCGCCAGCCATCACGCTTCTTCCTGCGACTCCATCGCAGTGGGACGTCGCGGCACACCTGACATGGCTGGGTGAACGACGCACGGCGCAGCCGTTTCAGTGGGATCGCTGGATCAACGTGGCCTCGGGTGGCGGCACGATTGGCTACTACTGGACCAGTCATCTCAAGACGGAGCTCGACGTCTCTACATCGACCGAGGACGAGATTTACTCGTTCGAACCCATTGCACTACCTGGCACGAACACGTTTCTTCCGCTGGAACGTGATCACGAGTTCCGCCTGACCACCGCAGCACTAGGCGTCGTCGGCCAGTTCTACGAGAACACCTGGTTCCATCCCTTCGTAAGCGCGGGGCTGGAGCTTGTGCACGAGCGCGAGCACGTTGAGACGACCGTCCCAGTCGTGCCCCCAAGGGGCATCTCACCTCCCATCGTCACGGTGCCCGAAACGATCGTGCGACTCTCCGCGCGTCCGTACGTCGTCACAGGATTCAAGGTCTACGTGTCTCAGCGCGCGTTCATTCGCAGCGATGTGCGGGCGTCATGGTCTGCCGATGGCCTCGCCGCGTTGGCATGGCACAACGGCGTCGGGTTCGATTTCTGAAACGGGAGCATTCCAATGCGCAGCATTCATCTCGCAGTGACGACAGCACTCATCGTCTCCATCGCCGCTCACAACGTTGCCGCACAAACGACGTCCGAGATCTGGAGAAGCTTTGCTGCCCAGGTGGAGGTCGGCAGCGAGCTCAACATGTCGCTGACCGATGGCCGCCATTTTCGCGCGACGCTCGTCGGCGTCCGCGACGACGCGATGCTGGTACAGCCAAGAACTCGCATCCCGGTTCCGATCCAGGCAGTTCCATATGACGCGGTCGCTCAGATCGAGCGAACGAAGCACGGGATCGGCGCAGGAAAAGCGGTTGCGATTGGAGTGGCAACCGGCGTCGGCGCGTTCTTTGGCATCCTTGCGATCATGCTCAGCGTCGTGAGTGACTGAAATACTCGCGATTTGACGCCGCCCACGCACAGGAGTAGCGTGGATGTACGCCTAAGACGCCAGCAAGTGGCGTCGCGGGGGACCCGTGGTTATCGGGGCGAATCGGTTGGGCGGCGCGCTGTGCGCGACACCAGGCCGTAGAAGACTTCCAACTTCGAGCCCGTCAGCTAACCCCGTCGGCGTGATTGGAGGCTCGTCATGTCGTTCCCGTTCCCACTGGAAGACGGTACCGGTCTGTTTTCACGCCAGCGCAGCTCTCTGGTTGTCGTCGGCCTGTCGCTCGTCGCGCTCTGCGCTGGAATGATCTGGTTGCTTGGCTCACGCAATCCGTTCACGCCTGCGGGTTATGTCGGATACCTCACGCGTGGTGCGGTCTTCGGCAAGTCGATCTTCTACGGCACGCAACGTGGCCCGACGTCGGCGGGCCGTAGATGGCTGCTCGACGTGACCAACGTCAGCATCACGCCGTATACCTACACCGAAGGCTTCACCGGTGACGAGGCCGTGTTGAGCAAAGACAACCTGAAGATCGCGTTTGCCGTGCACACCGTGTGGCGCGTTGACGAGGGCCGCGTGCCGCTCTTCATGGAACGCTTCAGCACGACGATGTCAGAAGGCGGGCACGAGAAAGAGCCGGACGCGATCGTCAAGGTGGCCTACAGCAACTTCATTCGCGAGCCGCTGCGCACGTTCGCGCGCGACGAGGTCCAGCAGCGCAATGGCCTCGAGGTCAAGGATGCGTTGATCGCCATCGGCGACAACGTCCTCAACCGTATCCGTGCCTACGCTGCCGACAGCCCGTTCACCATCACCAGCGTCGTCGTCGGCAACGTGCAGTACCCGGGAGAAGTCGCCGATGCCGTCTCACGCAAGCTTGCGGCAACGCAGGAACTGCAGCGGAAGGACACGGAGATCGAGATCGAGCGGAAGGAGCGCACGAAGCGCGAAGTGCAGGCGCAGGGTATCGCCAACGCGATGCAGATCATCCGGGGTCAGTTGAGTGGGATGTACATCCAACACGAGGCGATCGAAGCGCAGAAGGCGATGGTCAATTCGCCCAATCACACGGTCGTCTACATCCCGGTTGGACCGATGGGTGTGCCGATTACCGGAACGTTCCCGACGGCGCCTTCAACTGAGGCCGTCGCTACACGGTAGACGCGGCGCTCGGATCAGCGTCGAGGATGCGCTGATCGAAAGACAGCTTCGTGACCACGTGGACCGGGACCCTGACCTCTTCACCGAGGTCATTCCCGACCACGAGGGTCCAGTTGTCGAGGATGTGTTTCCATCGCAACTGTCTGCGGCTCTCCTTTTGTCGATGCGCAGCGTCTCGACGCCGATGAACTCCTCACTGATGCCCAGCGGTTCGATTCGCAGCACCTTCCACGAGGCGCCGACTGCTGGATGCCAGAAGAACTCCCATTCGCCAACCTTGCCATGTGCCTGGAATCGTCCGCCGATGACGTACGCGTCGTAGACGCCAAAGACGATGACGGCAATGCCAGGAGAGCCGTGCGGGTGGGGCTCGGCAGCGCGTCGAATCGCTCGCGGGCCGCGGTGCCCTGGCGTAGAAGCTCGCTGCTCACGCGCGAGACCGTCGCTGTGCTCGACTCGAGTCCAGCGTTCCACGCCCGCAGCAGGTCGTCCGGCAACGTGTGCGGCAAGTTGCGCTGCATCGTGTGCCTCCCGTCTAGATCAGGAAACGACAGCAGGCTTCCGAACGAACGGCTGACGCCAGACTGAGCTGATTACGGCTGAGGACCGGACGCGTCGCGCGGCGCGATCGGCGTTCCGCCGGGAACGCCAAACACGAATGTGGCGGATTGCTGCTGCTCGGCCACCTGCAGCGCGCGCAGTTGCAGCAACTGCGGACTGCGCTCGACCATCGAGGCCGCGTTCGCGAGGTTTCGCAACGCGGCCGTCTCGCCGCGCGCGCGTTCGAGGGTGGCGAGCCCTTCCTGTCGCGCCTTCACGACCTGCGTGAACAGCTTCTTCAGCTCGCCCGGGAGAGTCATGTCGCGAACGGCCACCTGCTCGAGCACTATGCCCAGGCGCTCCGCCGCAGGCTGGCTGAGCGCGAGGATCTGCGGGCCCACGTCGCCACGGCCCGCGAGAAGCGCTTCGATGTCGGCCGTCGAGACGACGGCGCGAAGCGCCAGCTGCAGTTCAGTGTGGAGAGTGCCCGCGAAGTCGTGAACCGCCATCATGGCCGTTCGAGGATTCACGATCCGATACGTTACGCTCAGGCTGAACTTCACGGCCACGCCGTCCTTGCTCAGAATCTCCTGACCGCTAAGGGCCATCTGGCTCGAGCGGAGATCGAACGTCCGGATGAACGTGCGCCCCTTCAAGTAGCGATAGCGCCCAGGCTCGAGCTCGTCCCGAAGCTTCCCACTCACGAAACGCAGCCCGCGCTCGTATTCGAAGACAGTGATCGACGAGACCAGTGTCCGCATGAGCAACGCGATGATGGCCACGACAAGTACGACCAGCAACAGATATGGCATGCGCGTGTCCGACTGAAAAGGCAGCCTGGGCCCGGACACCCACCTCACTCAGCGGAGGCCGAAACCTGCAGGGCCGAGTGATGTGTGCGATGGTCTGCCGGCGCCGGAACCCAGGCCGCACAGGGAATTGAACCCTTGTGTTCCACACTCGGGAGTGCAACACGCGATGCCAGTGGCCCGCTACGCGAGCCCGGTCGCTTCCATCTCCCGATAGCTACTCTTTCGGCTCGAGACTCTCGGTTTCGTAGCTTTGGAGGGTCCGGCGCAGCTGGTCGGCCTGCCAACCGTCGGGAAACCGCCGCAGCCCTTCCTGGATTGCGGCTTTCGCGCCGGCGACGTCGCTCAGTTCCCAGTACGCGCGCGACATCGTCTCGAATATGAGCGCGAGGTTGTAGTCGCTGACGTCGGCGTCGCGCTCGGACACGAATCGCTGAATCAACTGGATCGCGTCGTAGGCGCGACCGTCAGAGATGTAGGCCGACGCTAAATCGCGCACCATCTCGCCAGAGGTGTCGCCGGCCTTGCAATTTGCGCAGTTGTCGAGACGCCGGTTATAAGAAAAGAACTTCTCGACCCCGAACTCCAGAAGCGCCAGTCGATCGTCGCTGTCCGCGACAAACGCCATCAGCCCCAATCCTTCGGCGGCCAGATCGCGATCGGACGGGTGGCCGGCGATGCCCTGGTACGTCAGCTTGTAAAACCGGCGACGAGCGGCCTCGTCGTTCGTGCCGCTTTGCCAGACCGCCAACAGATCGCCGACTGACGAAATCTTGAGCGACGACTCGGAGACCTCTTCCCACCATGCAGGTCGAGGCACGCGCTCCTTCCACTCGGTCACAAACGCGTCGTCAACCTTCGGGCGGGCGGCGGGCCGCGCTCGTGACGTGCGCGGCGCAGGCTTCGTTGCAGCGGCGCCGGGTGCGTCACGCACGATGAACGTGTACGCCCACGACTGCACACCTGAATCGTGCGTGATGAAGTCGCCGACCAGGCGGCCGTCTTTCTTTGCGGCAATCCCGAAGCGAAAGTAGTGCTCGAGCGGCGAGGGCGGAAGTCGAAGAGTCAGCTTCGTGTCGTGCGTCGTCCCTCGCGCGACTTCGGGCCCTTCGGCGTACGGATCGTTACGTGCGGTCGTCACGTTGTAGCTGTACTCCGCATCCGGGGCGACCGCTTCCCACTCGAATGTCACCGTGGCCGTTCCCGACTCGCGCGACAGCCTGAGCGCCGGCTTCTCCGACCACGGCCGCGCAAGCATTCCGTTCAGATCGCGATCGTTGTCCCAGGGCGCGATCACGCGAATCAGCTTGGGCATGTCGATCCGCAGCTCGACGGGCGCAGTCGCCGTGACTTCGAAGGGAAAGAAGACATCGTAGTCGCCGGGAAAACGGGCCGGGTTCTTTGTGTTCTCGTCGATCTTGACGTGCAGCGTGTACTCGCCCGCTTCGGGTCTGGTCAGCACGTAGCGAGTGCCATCGGTCTCTCGCTGAATGCGGCAGCCAATCCACTTGTCATGCGTGCGATCGAGACAGGCGAATTCAGGCGATGCGGAGACGGCGAGTGGCTGTCCATCGAACAGCAACTGAATCGGGATGTCCTGCGCCGCTGCGACGGATGGCCCTGCGAAAGCCGCGAGGACGACGAGCAGTCTGATGTGAAGGTGGCGCATGACTACAAGACGTATCGACTTCAGGAGTGGCTTCTAGCAGTTCTCTGGCGTGTGACGGGACGCGCACTTCCCCGCAGCCCCGAGCCCTGGCGCGCCCGCACCCCCTTGTTTAGCGGACGAGACCAGAGCCCGGGGACTGCTTCGCTCGCCTACTTGCTGGCGGTCTTGGTGTCCTCCACCGTCACCGGCGTCACCGGGCCCTTCTTCACTGCCTCGACGCGCGCGAGGTTTTGCTTCGCCTTGTCATAAGCCGGATCCGCGGTCACAGCGTTGGCGTATGCCGTTTCCGCAGCACCGAAGCGCCCCGTGTGCTCGAGCGCCATCCCGAGATTGTTGTGGAACGCGGGCACGTCCTTCTTCAGCTCCACGGCCTTAGTGAAGAACGGCAGCGCCTCTTCGGCGCGCTTCCTCTCGAGCAGCACGAGACCGAGGTTGTTCATCGACCACGCGTCCTTGTCGTCCAGTTCGATCGCGCGGGTATAGGCATCGATGGCCTCGTCCGTCTTGCCCTGCGCGTGATACACGCGCCCGAGCAGTCGATGCACGTCGGTCGAGTTGGGCTCGATGTCGCCCGCCTTCGTCAACGTGTTGATCGCCTCGTCGTACTGCTTCTTCTCGATCAGAACGCGACTCAGATTCACGAGCGTCTTGAGATGGTCCGGATCAATCGTCAGCGCTGTTTCGAAGGCCTTCTGCGACTTGTCGAGATCGCCGGCCTTCCACGCGGACAACCCGAGCATGAAGTGGCCCCACGCGTTGCCGGGCTTCTGGGTCGTGTAGTCCTCGAAGATCGTGGTGGCCTCGGCGTAGTTCTTCGCCTTGTACGCCGCTTCGCCGTCAGCGAACGATGCGGGCCCTTTGACTTTCGGCGTCGTGTCCTTCACGAACCCTTCTTCGTCGGTCCCCGCGAGCGGCGGGAGCTCGCTCACTGCGGCGACAGGCTTCGCCTGCGCTGAGTCTTGCGACTCCGTTGCCTTCGTCGTTGGCGTGTCGCGCTTGGTGCAGCCGACGGCCGCGAACGCCGCCATCAGAAGCACCGCCGTCACCTGTCGTTTGGGTCTCATGTCCTCTCTCCTTGTTCGTCGCCGCATGCGGCCGACGTTCGCACGCCTATAGGGCAAGCGCGCGGCCAGACTAGGAAGAGGGCGAAATGCTCGGAAGAATGCGGGATTGCACGGCCCTCGTGTCCCGGCGGACACGAGGAGGACGGAAGTGGCCGTGTCCCCTCGGACACGGGCCAGTCGCCGTTACTGGTCGCGCTGACTGCTTTTGCTCAGCCCGTGACGACGCATGATTTTCAGGAGACTGGAATGATCCGCGAGGCCGAGTGCTTCGGCCGTTCGCGTGACGTGCCACTCGTGCTTCTCGAGCGCTGCGACGACAATTTGCCGCTCGGCTTGTGCCCGCAGCGCTTTGAGCGTTCCTGCGGGCGCGCCCGGATCACTCCCCTCGTCCCGATCGTCGCCAAGGATTTCAGGAGAGGCGTCGGCAGCCGTGATCACGGCGGAGTCGGACGCGATCATCATCCTCTCGAGGTGATTCCTCAACTCGCGCACGTTGTTCTTCCGCCAGTCATACGCCGAGAGCAACGCGACGCCATCGGGCGCGATCGTCTTCGGCCGGACGCGCAGATGCGAGGCGATGGTTTGAAGCAGATGGTCAACAAGGATCGGTACGTCCGACAGTCGCTCCCGCAGCGGCGGCACGCGTAACGTATGAACGTTGAGCCGGTAGTAAAGATCCTGACGAAAGCGGCCGGCCTCCACTTCCTTCTCGAGGTCGCGGTTCGTTGCCGCAATGACGCGCGCCGTGATCGCGAGCGCGCGATCGCCGCCAATGCGCGTCACCTTGCGGTCCTCGAGCACACGCAGCAACTTCGCTTGCGCCGGCAGCGGCAGTTCACCCACTTCATCGAGAAAGAGCGTCCCGTTGCCGGCGTTCTCGAACGCGCCTCGGCGGAGCCGGTCGGCACCGGTGAACGCACCACGTTCGTGACCGAACAGCTCACTCTCAACCAGTTGCTCGGGAAGCGCCGCACTGTTGACGGCCACAAGAGGAGTCTTGTCGCCTGGGCCGAGACGGTGCAGCTCGCGGGCAACCAGTTCCTTGCCGGTGCCGCTCTCACCCATGATGAGGACGCTGCTCGGAATCGGCGCAACCCTCGCAATCGCCTGACGAAGTGCGCGCATCGGTGCACTGTCGCCGATAAGCGTCGTCTCGCCATCGAATCGCGAGCGCAGCGTGTGCAGCTCCTTCACGAGCCGCCCGCGCGACACGGCGTTTTCGATTTCCTGAACAACACGCTCGATCGGCTCGGCCTTGTCTACGAAACCTGACGCGCCAAGACGAACCGCCTGAATGCAGCGGTCGTAGTTGCCGGCACCGGTGTAGACGATGACTGGCGTTTCGATGCCGCGCTGCTGGAGACGGCGAAGCACTTCGAAACCGTCGATGCCCGGCATCTCGAGATCGAGCACGACGCAGTCGATCGCCTCGCGGCCGAGGATGTCGAGCGCTTCGTCGCCCCCTGCCGCGACGATGGCGCTGTAACCGCCCACGCGTTTGAGATCGTAGGCATACTGCTCGGCCATCGCCGGTACGTCGTCAACTACCAGGACCTGCGTCATCGTGTGCGCTTCGAAATACCAGCCGGGATATCGATGGTGACGGCTGTCCCCTTGCCCGGCGTGCTCTCGACGCCAAGCGTTCCCTGGAGATCCATCACCAATCGGCGGACGATGGAGAGCCCCAGACCGGTGCCGCCCTCTTTCGTCGTATAGAAGTCGTTGAAGATCTTGCCGGTCTCTTCCTGAGACATGCCTCGCCCGGTATCCGCAACCGCGACGCGGATTGCGGGCGCCTGGTTCGCGCGCTCAACGAGCTCGGTGGAGACGGTCACGCGACCGGGCTTCGATTCGAGGCTATCGACGGCATTCGACACGAGGTTCTCGAGGATACGCCTGAAGGCAATCGGATCGCCGACGACACGCGGGAGATTCGCGGCCAACTGCGTGGTGAACTCGACGTGGTCATGGGCCTGCATGGCGCCGACGACATCGGTGACGAGCGCGTTCAACTCGCAGTCGCGCTTATCCATCGGGCGCGACAGCCGCTGGTAGCTGGTGGCCAACGTCTCGAGATACGCGATGCTGGAATCGACGGTCTGCCGGCGTTCTGCAAAGACAGCTGGCAGCGCAGCGGGCTCGTCGCGCTCGACCTGCGCGAGGTGCCGCATGACGTTGCGGAGCGGGATGAGACCGTTCTTGATGTCGTGATTGATTTGACGAGCGAGATCGCCAACCGTGGCGCGCCGTTCTGCCTCGCGCACGCGCGCGGTGCTGCTGCGCAGACGCGAGGCCAGATCCCCAAGCAGACGTGACAGCCTCCCGACTTCGTCCGTCCCGGCATCGAACTCGACATCGAGGCGATCGAGATCGAGCACCGCCGTCTTCTCGGCAAGCGTGGCCAGCGGCCGACTGATTCTGGAAGAGACCCACACCGCGAGGATCAACGCCACAACTCCCGCCCCGGCAGCCGTGAAGAAGAACCAGGAGTCTGCACTGCGAACGAGCGCTCGCAGCGGCGTCAGCGGCTGCGTCACCTGCAGGCGCGCCTGGACGACTTCAGAAGCGGCAGCATCGGTCTTGATCAACGGCACCTGAAATTCACCGACGGCCGGGCGGTAACCAGAATCTGCCGGATCTCTCCGTCCTGTGGACAACACACCGTCTGGATAAATCAGCGACACGACGATCGCCCGATCGCGCGCCAGCCGCGCCAGGAAGGCATCGTCCACAGTTATACCGCCGACGAGGCTGAACGCCTTGCCTCCGATGTCGAAGGTCTTCGCTCGCGCCAGCGCGAGGAACTCGCGATCTGCGCTGCGCGCCGTTACCAACGCCACGCCTCCACGCGCATTCGTCAAGGCCGACGTCAATCCAGACTCGATGCGCCCGTGCTCGTTCCGGAAATGACCCGAGCTGATGATCTGCCCATCGCCGTCCTGGATCTGCAGCATCGACAGCCCGGTGAGCCGCATCGCGGTGCCTGCATAGTCGAGCACGTACTCGCGCTCCGACTCCACGCCAGCCACCGCGGCAAGGCGAAACCGGTTGTCATTGACGAGAGCGCTCTCGAGAGAGGCAAGCCGATCGCTGATGCCCGCGCTCTCACGAGTCAGATCCTCGCGGATGACGTCCACAACGGTATCCACACGCAGTTGATACTCGTCTGAGAGACGACGCGTCATCTCCTGTCGAAGGCCGAACGCCAGCAGCGCGATCGGAATCAGCACGATGACCGCGAACGCGATGAGGAGGCGGGTACGAAGGCTCATTCCCTATCTCTGATCACCGGCCCCTGCAAGCAGGAGGCCTCCGTCCCATTCAATGGCGATTCCGGAACGATCGCGCCGCACAATCGCGCGGAGCCTCGTGTCTACGAGCGGAACGATGGCCCGAGGGTCGAGCCATGGGGTGCGTTCCATCACGATCTGCAAATCCCGGCACGGATCCAGTGGACGGCTGTCGATCGACATCACGTATCCCGCATCGCCTCCACGGCGTCGCGCCAGAGCAAGAGCCTCGCCAGTGAGCCCGGTGGCTCGTTGGTAAGTGCGCCGATCCAAGGCGACGAGACGCTCCGCGAGATCGCGCGCTGCGCCGTCAGTGGCGTCATAGACGACTCGACCGGAGGAGCGCCATCCAGGTTCCGGCGCTCGAGGCGGGGCAACCTCGCAGTCGGGCAAACCCTGCCACCAGAACGGCCCAACTGCGCTCCGCGCTTCTCCTCGTACGGCATCGCTGGCGAGCGTCTGACGGGCATCGTCCGAAAGCGAAGGCGACGTGGGTGCAGGGGACAAGAGCACCTGCGTCCGCTGCCACGCCAGGGGCCCCGACTGAAACTGCGGGAGAGTGGCGGCGTAGTCGAGTGCGACGCGGTCTCGTGTGATCACCAAGTCAACCGATTCGTCCAGAACGTCACGCACATCGCCGCGAGCCGCGAGAAACCGAACTACCCGTCCCGCGTCAGCCGCCGTGATCGTCGTCTCGTTTCGATTAGACACGGCATGTGCGGCCCGTGTTCCCACCGGCCACGGTGAGCCGGCAACCTGCCGCGCGATCGCCAAATCGGTGTGGGCCAAGGCAATCGGTGCGTCCACGCGGGGACTGCGCAACAAAATTGCCAGCGTCCCATCGTCCACCGAGATGATGGACTGCACCAGGCGATTGACGTGCGGAATCAGATCGCCGCCGACGCCGTCGCGGCTCCACAGCGCAAGGATGGCTGCAGATGTCACCGGCGAGCCGTCAGAGAACCGAGCGTCCGGCCGTAGCGCCAGGATCCAGGTACGGCCATCGATGCTGAGCCGCCACGACATCGCCAGCCCCGGCACCACACGTCCGTTGCAGTCAACGCGAACCAGCGTCTCGTAGAGCTGACGAAAGACCAGCCGTTCGCTCTCGTTCGACGGACGCGGCGCGTTGGCTGGGCTCACCACGTCACCGAGAGCGACAGTGGCAATCGGCAGACCCGGCTCCGAAATCAGGGCGCAGTTCGCCGAACTTATGTCGGGTCGCGGCTCCGGAATCGCTGGTGCAGGTGCAGGCGGTTCGACGGCAGGGGCCGGTGGGCTCGGAAGGACCGGCGGCTGCGAGACCGGTTGCGGCGATGGCACTCCCGTCGACGGCGCACGCGACGCGCACGCCCACGTCGTCGCGAGCAGGCAGCAGACGAAGACAACCTTCACCTCGGTTCCCACTCTGTTAGCATACGCAACACAGGAGCTTAGACATGCCCACGAAGAAGCCGACCAATCTGAAGGTAAAGAAGACGAGCGCGGACAAGGTCAAGGGCGGGTTCGCCGGTTCGCCGCAGCCGTAGTCCACATCGACTTCAGCAAAGGGAGCGGAGCCGATGAGGCCGCCGCTCCGCACCATGCTCCCGCCTCAATTCAAGCAACAGGCCGACGCTATACGTCTCTCGCTTGATGGCCGGGAGCGGGCCCTTTTTGATTTCCTCTGCGTCGCCGGTCATCTTGGACGCAGTCTTCCCAATGCCATCGGCAACCGCAGGACAACGTCGGGCGCAAGGGATCCGCGCCGGAAGTTGGCGCGTCTAGCCGCGCGCATGCCGGGCGGCAGCGAACGGGAGTGGTCAGCCACGAGTGCTCGACTGGTCCGTGTGCTCGCTCGAAAGCTGCGTCCGCGCGCGAGCGAGGACCCCTTCCGGCTGCTCAAAGTTCTCCTCGGAAACGCCTCGATCGCATTGGCGCCCGACTGCCGCGTCCCCACCGATCCCATGCTTCTCGTCGCGTGGAAAACCAAAGTCGCCTTGTTCGCTCGCCTGTACCGCTCGGCGATTCGACCGCTGGGACGACTCAAGTGGCTCGATGATTCGATGCTGGCCAGGTTGCAGCGCGAGACTGCTCGTGGCCGCACGCGCGGCCGTGGCGCGAGCGGCATGAGGCCAGGCCCGGCCGGACGCATGATGGCAGTCGATCGGCGATTGATGAGAGCGGTCACCAAGGCGCTCGGATTCGCAGTAGAGCCGGGCTATGAAGCACGCTACAACTTCTATCGTCGCGACGGCGATTACTTCTGGCCGCACCCCGACGATCCCGAATACGCCGTCAACGTGCTCGTCTGCCTCGATCACACGCGTCCTGCGGCCGGGACGGGATCCGCGCTGCTCGCCTACCGCCCCGACGGATCCGTTGAACGGTACGAGCTGACGCCGGGCGACGCGCTCGCGTTCGAAGCGCGCGGCCTGGTCCACGCGCGCGAGCCCATGCGACGCGGCGAGCGGATGACGATGCTCTCGATCAACATGAACGCAGTCTGAATCGCCGGCGGGCCTGAAGGCCCACCGCTACTGGATGGCAGCCATCACATAGACGATCGGTAGATATGCGAACGCCACGTTGGTGGCGTGATAGCCGAGACGACGGTAGCCATTCGTCAGGTACGGTCGCAGATCGAACACGAAGGTGGCGACGATCAGCCGAAGCGTCCAGAACACCGCAAAGAACACACAGAGCGCGCGGGCCAGCGTTCCGCCCGATGCGACCGCATCGGCAAATACGATCGTGATCGTGCTGAAGCTCACCAGGCACAGCCCGATGAACGTGTAGTACACCCAGAACAACTGACGCACGAACGGCGGGAGCGCCGCCAGATGCGCGCGCATGTTCACGACCCTCGGCATCAGAAGACCCGCTGCCATCAAGCCGAGGTGCATGACGCCCGCGATTTGCAAGAGCAGCGACAGAGTGATCCTCATAAGGCCTCCTAGATTGCACCAATGAACGCGAGCATCGGCAGGATGACGTTGCGTACGAACGGCGGAGGAAAGAGCCAGAACAACGGTCCGGCCGTCGCGACAACGGTGAAGAGCCACCCGCGCCAGCCACGACCGAGGCCAAGGCGACGCCCGAGATCCGTGTGCTCTCCGGCCACACCGAGCCCTTGAATCACGAAGTAGCCGGTTGGAAGCCCGTAGCCTCCGCGAGCGGGCACAGTGATCACCAGCTCGTGAATCAAGCCTGAGGTCACGAACACCAGCAGCGATGCCCACGTCGTGCCCACCAACGCACGCAACGGCTTGAACGTGAATCGACTGGCAAGCTCGTGGAACGCTGTGTTCCATCGCCTTCCCCAAAACTCGGACAACGAGCACGATCGCGCCGGGTTGCGCATGAGCGGCACTGCGTCCACGCCGCCGCTGCGCCACGCCACCGAGAGCAGATGGAAGACGCCGAAGTGCAGCATGACTATCGCGCCCAGCATCCCGATCCATCCGGCAACGAGCGGACTGGACGGAACCCGCGCAACCATCCACGTCACGAGAATCCCAACGGCCGTCTTGAGGATCGCGAGCGCCCACTCGAGCGGAGACGGGCGTTCGACGCGAGCTGTCCCGGCCATGAAGGCCTCAGCGTCCATGCCCGGCCAGGCAAAGAGATAGCCGAGCGCGCGCCAGCGATCGATGCGTCCGGCGCGCGTGCGCGCCTGCGTGTAGGTCAGCCACTTGCAGCCCGCAAAGAGCGCAAAGGCCATCGCCCACATGAACACCCAGCGCGGCATCAGCGGCGCGGCCAGGGCAGCAACAATTGGAAGGATGACGAGCGGCGCAAGCCGTCGAAGCCACGTGCCTTTCGTCGGCACCGGCACGCACGCGTCATTCAGGCAGGACCGGTTGCGCGCGACCCAGCGATACATCGCGTTCATCGGTCGCATGGCACCGGGTATCCGGCTCACTACCCAGAGGGGATAGGCCCACCAGATGCGCCGGGCAATCTCCACAACCGCTGTTGCGCCACCAAAGACCCTGCCGTCGCGCAGGCGCAGTCTCATCTCGACGAGCAGTTGATCCTCACGGACGCCGAGTAACGTTGACGTTCCCGGCGACTGCAAAGGAACGAGCTCCATCTGACGCCGCGCGAGCACACCCTTCAGACGGTTGGCACCCGCGCGGCATAACCGGCACTCGGCGTCGTAGAAGATTTGCACAGCACACCTCCTCAGGCACCAAGCCCCAGAACTTTCAGGACCTTGTCACCGGCCTTGATGAACTTGAGAATGGCGGTCGTTGGCCAGCGACGTACTTGCGAGTAAAGCGCGGTCGTCGTCTCGAAGAACGAATACAGCTCGCGGAGCCGGTCCTCGGCGTACTTGTCCGTGGCCTTGTCCTTCTCCGCTTCCGCGATGCACTCGCGCAGCATCCGCATCGTCGGATCGAACTCGCGCTTCTTGCGCTCGTCCATGACGACGCGAAACAGCTCCCAGACGTCCTTCAGGCTCTCGAAGTGATCACGCTTGTCGCCGAGCACGTGAACGAGCTTGACGATGCCCCAGCCCTGCAACTCCTTGAGGCTGGTGCTGACGTTGGAGCGCGCCACCTCGAGCGCCTCGACGATGTCGTCGGCGTTGAGCGGCCGGGGCGAAACGAAGAGCAAGGCGTGCACCTGGGCGACGGTGCGGTTGACACCCCACCGGGTGCCCATCTCGCCCCAGTGCAGGATGAACTTCTGTTCGACGGCTGAAAGGCGGCTGACGGTTTGTGCTTTACTCATAAGCCTGTAACTTCTATTATTTCTGTCAAGACAGAATATACAGAAGTCACAGGATGAGCGTCAAGGCTCACACGCACAATTGGTGCATTTCAGGGCTGTTTCGCGAAAGGACCGACCTCGGGCTGCCCCTGCGTATTGGTCAGCGGGCCGAGCTCCGCGGCCACGCCGCGGGCGATCGCCGCTGTTTCACTGCCGGCCTGGAAGCACGTGAAGTCGGGGCGATCGCGCCACGCGATCGGACCGCACAGGCGCACACCTGCCTTCACCGTCGCGTCGTGGACGATGTTGATCGCGCGCTCGTAGTCAGGTGTGCCTTGCCTGAATCCCGAGAAGTTTCCGAGGTCGCCGCTGGCGGCAAACAGCGCGGAGACGCCTGGCACCTTCGCGATCGCGTCGGCGTTCTTCAACCCTTCGAGCGTTTCGATCATCAGGATGAGGACGATGTTGTCGTTGATCGTCTGACGATAGCCGCCAGGCACACCGCCCCACATACCGGCGTCGAACGCCTGACCGCCGCCGTTGCTGCGGCGACCGAGCGGCGGGAAGTAGGTCCAGTTGCGCGCCTCAATCGCCTCTTCGACGGTGTCTACCGTCGGCACGACAATGACGAGCGCGCCGGCGTCGAGCGCGTGCTGAATTTCACGCTCGTCGGTATAGGCGACGCGCACGCCGGGCACCGCCCTCGCGTTCGGGCACGTGCGCCACATACGCGCGGCGTTTCCCCAATCGCGCTGGTCGTGCTGCATCTCGGTCCAGACGAAGTCATAGCCGGCGTTGGCCATCGCGCAGTAGGTCGCGGGGTCGGTTGCGCTGAAGAGCGTGCCGCCAGTGACCTTGCCACCCTGCATCAACTTCAGCTTGGCGGGATTCCAGATCTTCGAGCCGGGAGGCGCATCGAACGCGGTGCCGTACTTCCAGGTGGCCGGGTTGAACGGCCCTGAATTCACCGCACCCATCGGCGCAACGTTCATTGCGTTGCTGTCTTTGCCGGCTGGGGCCGCGAGCGGGAACGTGGTTGCTCCGGGCGCCGCGTTGTTGGCGTACGGGTCCGCGCCACCGGCACGTCCGCGACCGGGCTGCTGACCCTGAGCCTGACCCTGCGGCGGGTTCTGCGCTGGTGCGTTCTGCGCGGGAGGGTTCTGCGCCTGGCCGGCATACACCGCGATCGCAATCGCCACGCTCATCACCAAACCTAACAACAGCTTTCTCATGATCAGTCTCCTCAGCGATCCACCAGGGTCATTCGCGCAGGGAGACTATGCACCGTGTCTCTTCTCCGGAGCAAGGCCAGCCGACGTGCTACGCTGCTGCGACCGGGAGACATCCATGCTTCTTCGACACGCGGCGATTGCCGTCCTGTTTACGGCTGCCGTGGCTACCGCCCACGCACAGTGGATCAACCACCCAGCCGCAGGCATTCCCCGAACCAAAGACGGGAAGCCGAACCTTGCGGCTCCGGCGCCACGCGCCAATGGAAAGCCGGATCTGTCGGGGGTGTGGACGACGAACGGCACGCCGCCCGAGGAAATCGAGAAGCTGTTTCCGGGCATCGCGGACCTAGCTGTTCCCGGCGACGATCCGCGCGGCTTCAACAAGTTCTTCATGAACGTCTTCGCGGACTACAAGAACGAGGACGTTCCCATCAAGCCGGACGCATTGAAGCTTCTCCTCGAGCGTGCGAAGTCACTCGGCAAGGACAACCCCACATCGCACTGCCTGCCCGCCAGCATCCCGATGGGCGATCTGCTGCCCGTGCCGAGACGGTTCATCCATCTGCCGAACCTGCTGGTGGTCCTCTACGAAGGCGTCAACCCGCAGCGCATGATCTATCTCGACGGGCGCAAGCACGTTCTCGAGCAGCCGGCGTGGATGGGGTACTCCGTGGGCAAATGGGAGGGCGACACGCTGGTCGTCGACTCGCGTGGCTTCAACGATCGGACATGGCTCGATGCGTTTGGCCACCCTCGCACGGAGCAGATGCACATCGTCGAGCGCTACACCCGGCGGGATTTCGGTCACATCGATGTGCAGATGACGTTCGACGATCCCGGTGCGTACACGAAACCCTTCTCAATCAAGTTCACGCAGACCCTGACCCCGGACACAGACGTGATCGAGGGTGTCTGCAACGAGAACGAAAAGGATCGGCAACACCTGGACGCTAAATAGGGCTAGCCTCGTCCGCGACGAATCACGTCGAAGCGCAGTCCGCTCGCGCCCTCTCCGCGGCCGGTCTTCTTCCGGCGCCCAATCCAGAGCAGCGCGCGCCCCTGTGCATCACGCGCGTAGTTGAACGCGCGCGTCAACTCGATGCCGTCACGCGGCACCTCTTCATCCTCGATGCGCAGGTAATCGGTCTCGACCGCCGCATTGGGATCGAGCCGCAGCAGGCTGCCGCGCGGGTGAAACATGAAACCCTGCAGCCGATTGTCTGGCGAGCCCTGCTCGGCGGTCTCCTCGACAAACGGCGCCGCACGCAGGCGATCGATGAACGCCTTGTAGTCGGCATTGCGCGGGTCGGCCAGACGCACTGGGGTGACCTGATAGTGATGCGTAACGACACCGCGCTGCAGCTGGATCGACCAGTTGAATGGCGTCGCGCCCGCCTTTCTCACCGGCAGAAACGGAATCCAGTTTGCCGCCACCGGCGTTTGCAGCTTGTAGTTCAGCGGCGCACCACTCGGAACGACGACGGCGTTCGCTGGCGGACGCAGCTCCTGTGTTGTCGACAGCCGATTGCTTTCGAACTTTCGATCGAATGGCTCACCCGAGGTGCCCTGCACACGCTTCTCGACGCCCCACACCATGTTCGCCATCTCGTCGCGCATCACGATCACGTGCTCGAGCGCCGGACCTTCGAGCGCCGATACCGCCGGGCAAAGGAACAATCGATCGGTCAGGCGCGGACGGAGCGTCAGCGGAGCCGTGTTCACGCTCATCTCGTACATCGTCCACTGCGTGCCGTCCGAGTTCCTGCCGGGCGGAATCTTGATGACGATGCCGAAGTTGTCGCGGACGTCGAGCTTCTCCACCTGATAGAGCGCGTTGACCGGCAGCGTGATCGGCAGCGTGAACCAGTCATTGCCGAACACCAGCGCGTACTCGAGCACGGCGACGCGAGCGAGATCGGTCTTCGCCGCACCGAGCATCCCGAAGTTCACGCGGCCGTCCTCGAACTCCCAGTAGCGATCGGAGGGCATACCGGGATAGCGCGCGATCGTTGGAATGGGTGGACGCGCCGGTTCTACCACGATCACGTCTGCGTTCGGCTTGGCCTGCACCTGGGACGCACTCAGCGTGAACGTGTGCCAATCCACCTTGCCGTCGGTGTACTCGTCGGCGTCGAGACGGATCAGCGGTTGTGTGCCGTCGGCCTGGAGACCGAACGAGTACTCGAGACGATGGGCGTTCCAGTACGGACTTGCGCCCGGCGTCTCGCCGTTGACCGCGAGGTCGTCGAGCCACTGCATCCAGGCAGTCGCCACCGTGCGGAACGCTGCAAGCTGCCCTCCTCCAACCCCAAGGCTCGTTCCGAACGCATCGAGCGCAGGGTCGTTGCCGAGCATCGGACGGAGCGTGGTGGCAACCGCAAGCGCGTTCACTGCCTTGCCGTTCAGCAGCGCACTCCAGACGAAGCCCGAGTTGTCTCCCACCGGGTCCTGAGGCGACTCGATCACCGCCGCGAAATCCTCGAGGAGCTTGGTAATCGCGACCGTCAGGTTTGCCGCGCGCAACTGACGCATCAACTGCTGGCCGGCCTGCGCGTTGAGTTTCGGGTGAATCGCCAGCACCTGCTCGCGTTCAACGATCGCCTCTATCGGCGCAGCGCCTGCCAGCGTCACTGCCGGCGCGTTACCGCCGACGAGCGACGTGATCGGCACGCCAGACACGCGCAGTGCCGCCTCGATCGGGCTGCCCGCATCCTCGCCCTGGAACTCGTTGAACTGCCACTGCCGCGCGAGCATCCACAGCGGGTCGGCCACTCTCGCCTGCAGCGCCTCCGACACATCGTCGCTGGTCGGTAGCGGTTCCAGTCGGGACCACGTCGTCGCAGACGGATCGGGTTTCGCGATGATCTGGGTGAGCGACTCGACACCTGCCGCCGTCGCTGAAATTCGCAGTGCCATGTGCGGGCCCCCTACTCGAACAACGCCGTCGTACCGGCAGCCATCTTCATGTAACTGAGGTTGCTGTTCTGTCCGCTCGCCTCGCGCAACACGGAGATGTTGGCCTCGAGCATCTTCAGGAAATCCACTGTCGGGACATCCTGCTTGAAGTTGTTGGACAGGTAGATGCCCGGCAGAATCAGGCCCAGTCCCGCCAGGTCTTGCGGTCGCACCGCGCGCAATCGCGCGAGCGCCATCGCTTCGTTCACAACATCGACGAGACCGTCCAGCGTCCAGTGGTCTTGCGACAGATCGGACGGCACCGCAAGAAGGATGCTCTGCGGAGGCCGCGCGCCGGGCGCATCGAAGTGGAAACCAAGACCCGTGGTTTCCTCGGTCATCGGAATCGACTCGGACCACTCGTCGATGAACAAACCGGCCATCTTGTCCGCTGCGGCGATCGTCGCGAGCGCGGCCGGCGCATGCGCCGCAACCGCAACGACGCCGCGCAGATCCTGATCGGCCGCCGGCGGCAGCGCACCCCAACGCGCGGTCGCGCTCCGCGGGAACTGCAGCAGCTTGAGATCCAGCGGCGTGCTCAACTGCCCCATGGCCTCGGCGGCACTGAGCACATCCGAGAACACTCCGGTCGCCTCGCGAACGCACCCAAGCTTGGGAAGCCAGCCCGCAATCGCGAGGTCGTCTCCACCGAGTAGCGTCGCGCGGTCGCCGAGCGTCGCAGCCGCATCCGTCGCGTACGCACCCAACGTGAACCGCGGCAGGACGGGGAACGCTTTACCAAGAATCGCGTGAATGCGATCGATCGAGGCCTGCGCGCGCTTCACGAGACTGTCGGTGATGACCGGAAGCGGTGCAGCCTCGAGCCGGCCGGTGATCTCTGCGAAGAGCGCCTTCGCTCGGCCGACGGCGCGCTCTACCGTTTCGCTGGCGGCGACGCGCTCGCCTTGCACGTCACTTGCACCCGACGTGGATGCGCTGACTCGCTCGCTCGGCAACGCACTGCGCCACCCGAGCTCACGCGCCTGTGCCAGCGCGGCGTGCAGCGCGTTCAACATCGCTATCGTGGCGGGCGCCACAGGATCGAGCGCAGCCAAAGCCTCGTCGTCTGCTGGCACCGCTGCGATTGCAGCATTGAGCGCGGCCAGTGCCGCCTGTGCGGGCACTTCAACCTGACCCAGACGTCCCTCGAGATCGACCACATCTACGCCGGCAAACTCACCATCATTGAGCGTGGCCTCCGTCTCGATGCCATCCTCTGCCCGCACCATGTCCATCCGGCGCAAGGGACGCGACTTCTCGATGAGCTTTCGTAGCAGCCACGCAAACGATTCGAATGCGACAAGACCGATCTTGTTGGCCTGGGGCGAATCGGCCTGCAGCACGATGGCTTCGCGATCGGGTACTGCGCCCGCACGAGCGCGAGCCTTGTCGGACAGCACGGCGCCGATACGCTCCTGCACCTCGCTCTGTCCACCACCCTGTTGCGCCTCGCTTCCCAGGATGAGGGCGAGCGGCGACAGCCCCAACTCGCTCAGGCTGCACTCGAGCACCACACCCGAATCGCTCCACGACAGGATCTTCGTGGCATCGTTCGGATCGAGGACGGCGCTGAAGATGTTCGCGCCGAAGACGTAGTTCGCCGGGTTACCAAGAAGCGACGCGAGCCAGGCATTCAATCGCGGCTCGACGAGCGCCGCCAGATCGGTGTCCGCAACGCCAGCCCACGGGCCGAGCGCGCTGCTCTGCATCGCGACGACGACACGCTGCGTGTAACCGCGCGTGCTGTGAGGCGTGTCGATCCCGCGGGTCTCGGGCGGGCGCTGCTGTTTGTCGAGCGACAACATCGCAGCGCCGGCGCCGTCCATGTCACCCCCCGCGATATGGAACACGCTCTCCGCGAGCATCAGGTCCGCCACCGAGTCCATTTGATCGACGAGGTCGTTGATGATCGCGGCGATCAGGCTCTGCTCGCTGGCCGTCAGGACGACAGCCGGCGCGATCGATGCGGCGATGTGGCCGATGCCCTTCTCGCGGTACTCCGCGATCAGCCGGACGCCGTCGATGACGTTGCGAGCGGAGATCGCTTCTTTCGCCTCATCGCTCGCCTTGCTGCCTGCAGGCGCGAGCGGGAACGCCCGTCGCAATTCGAGGATGTGTTGAGAGAGGTCGTTGTCGCGCAGCGCGCGTTCGAAGCGATACCCAAGCAGCGCCGCCATCCACTGTCCGCTGGCCAGACCTTCGAGCAGCCGCTTGGCGCGCTTCACCCGATGCGAGCGCAGGTCGATATTGAATGGGCTGCCGGTCGTCTGCTTGTTTGCCAGGTGTCCGCTGCGCAGAATCGCGGCTGTCGCCGCCTGTTGCAGTGACGGCGCGTGCACGTAGCCATAGCTGTCTGCCGCCTGATCGGCCGGACGCGCCGAGTCCGGAAGCAGATCGTCAACGACGCCGAATGCACCGACATGAACGCCCTGCGGGGCCTTCTCGCGCATCTCGTCGAGGCGCTTCGTCGCGAGCGACGTGATCCACGCATCGAGACGATGGGAATAGAGATCGAGCGTGCCCCTGAATGACTGCGACAATTCACCGGCCGTGCGGTCCTTGAGGAACGCGAGACTATCGTTGAACTTCGCGATGTTCTGCAGCTGCTCGGGCCAGTTGGCGACGATGGTCCCGAAGTGGCCGGCGATGAAGTTCTCGACGGTGCCGCCGCCCGTCGTACCCTCGAGCTTGACGCCGAGCACGGCGTTCGCGTGACCGACGTCGAACTGATCGCCCACCTGCGTAACAACATCGACACCGACGTACTCGGCCGGACGCATCCGCTTGGCCTGCAACTTCACCGTCGCGCTCAGATTCGGGCGTGCGACCAGATGATCGCGAAAGAGCCATCGCCCTGAGTGCAGCATCTCCTCGTCGGCGGCAAATGCGAGCATCGCTTCGAGCAGCGACTCCCCGTTCTGCATCGCGACGAGCGTGGACCGGACCTGCTGCGCCGGCGTCGAGAGCACCTTGAGTAACGCGTCGATGAAGTTTCGCGCCAGCGGTTGGTCGCCATCCAGCTCACGTTTCGGTTGCGCCGGATCGCGCTGGACCCATGGCACCGCATCGAGCGAGTTCGGCTTGGGTAGCACGGCACACGTTGACAGGAACGGCGCCTTCACGCTGAACGGATACTTGTTGAGCACGCTCCCGATGAGGAAACGAAGCAGGGTGTGCTGGTAGTCCGCGAGCTGGCGGAAGTCCGGTTGGTTCTGAACCGAGTTCGGCCCCACCACCTGCCAGAAGCGCTTGGTCAGCGCCCACGGCTGCATCGCCAGGACCTGGTGCAGATTCTCGGCGCTCGGATTGCGAAGCGTCGGCACGCTGCGCGTGGCAATCTCCCAGTGAAAACGGAACCACTCGACAGCATCGAGGAGCTCACGCTCGAGCGCAGAGTTCCCCTTGGGCACGAAGCCGCGCGGCGTGATCGGCAGAATGCCGTACGGCGTATTCCCCACCCGCAGCGCGGACAGCGGTCCGCCCGGCCGCAGGAAGCGAACTGCGTACGCGCGCAACTGATCGATGGCCGAGTCTTCGATCAGCGTCTGAGCGCTATCGAGCGGGTTCCAGAAGAACCGCAGTGTGTACCCCAGCGTCGCGTTCCACAACGCGTTGATCATGTGGCCCGAGCTGGCGCCTTCGAGCAGGCTCGCGTTCGGAACGAGCCCGGCATCGAAACCAATCAACGGCGTTCCACCCGGACCGACACCGGGCTTCGGGATTCCCATCAGCAGTTGCAATCGCGCACCGGCACTCGCCAGTTCGTCGGCGACGGCGGCGGCCTGCGCATCCGCTTGTGAGGGATCGAGGGCGTCCACGACATCGGCGCCATTGCTGGCAAACCCCGATCGCTTCGCGCCCGTGTTGTTCGTCGGCGTCCCCTGCGCCACGAACGAGAGGCCATCGCTGTGCTGATGATTGTCGAGCAGCGAGGCAACGAGCTCGCTCGCCGACTGCGGCGTCTGCGTCCAGTCCACGCCGAGCACGATGAGACGCTCGACGCCCTGACCCATCTGCGCGCCCTGCAGATCCGCTTGCGTCACCGTGATGGCCATGCCGACGGCTTCCGCGGCCGCATAGTCCACCATCCACTTCCGATCGCCTGCAAACGGATCCGTGTTGTTCGGGTTCTCCATCAGGAGCGGATCGAACAGCGGCGAGAGCGCGAGCTGGTCGGGGATGACGCTGCCCCACTTCCTGAAGATGCGCTGCCCGCCGCGAAACCCGAGCACCACGAAGCGATCCGGCAGTGCCTGCGCAAACACCTGCTGCGACTCGGCCACGGCTAGCGGAATCGCGGCATCGTCAAATGCCGGCGCAGGATCGCTTCCAATCGCGGCGGCATTGGTTGGCGTCGTCGTGCGGACGACGTACGCCGCGCGCGAGGGACCAAGCACGCGAGCAATCTCGGTCCATGGCGACGCGGCATCCTCTGGAGTATCGAAACGCGCCGTCCAGTAGCGTTTGCCTTCGACCACCTCGTTGGTCTTCAGGCCCTCTTCATGCGTGAAGCCGTGCAATGCATCCGGGTAGATCCGGATCATCAGCTTCGTCGTCGCATCGTCGTAGCGCGTCTGCACGGCGACCGGCAGGAGTGCTACGGGGTGGGTCGTGGCCAGCGCCTGCACCATGACGGACGGATCGCGCCGGCGGAGCAGCGCGTTCGACATCGTTGCGATCGACTTCAGTGACTCGCGCGCCGCGGTTGCCGACTTTTTGACCGAGTCGGACAGCTTCGCGACCTGGGCCTCCTGACGCTGAACGAGTCGCGCCGGCGCACCGCTTCGGCGCAGCGCGTCGAGCTCGGCCTTCTCGCGTTGCAAATCGGCGCTCGCCGTACGCTGCGTGCTTCGCTGCTTGGTCAGCGTGGCACGTGCCGCGCGGATCTGATCGAGATTGAGAGGTAGCGGAGGCATGCGGGCTCCTACGCGAGGTCGTTGCCGAGGTAATAGGCGCGGAACGGCTCCTGGATCAGCGCCTTCGCGATGTCGGCCGCGGTAGCGTCGGGAGTCAACGTCGGGAACGACGCAAACGGTTTCGCAGGCACCGTGATCAAACTGCTGACGCTGGCGAACCCGCCGGCGGCCACTTGCAGATGCGTCCACGACAGTGCTTTGTACGGGTTGTAGTTACTGGCACGCAGCGGGCTGTTCATCGGCTCGAACCGCGCCAGCGCCGACGTGAGCGCAGCTCGTTGCAGCGGTGACGTGCCTTGTGGCTGGCCCTGCGGCGTCGCGGGGACGTCGAAGCCGAAGCGCGGCTCGCTCATCGGCTCTTCGAGCACGAAACACCAGTCCTTGATGAATTCCTTGTCGATGTCGAAGCCGAAGAAGGTCACATCAGGCGGGATGAACCCGGAGAACACGGGCACCTGAATGGCGTCAGCGTTCAGCGGGTTGCCGTTGTTGTCCTTGAGCAGCATCGTGTGCTGGACGCTCTCCGGGTCTGGATCCTGTGGCGTCGTCCGTTTCTTCCACGCATAGACCGCGGTGTTCGGATACCGCAGGAGCAATTGCCCACGCACGAGCAACGCGATGCGATTCGGATCGAGCATGTTCTCGTCGGTTCGCTCGCCGAGCGGCTGTTTGCGCCACTGGTGCATCGGCTCCATATCGTTCAGGTAAACGGTGCCAGCCAGCGTGTAGCGCCGGCGATCCCAGAAGCGCTGGAACGGCGTGCCGCGCAGATCGGTCGGGAAGGCGCGCCACAGCAACTCGCGGTTCATCTCGAAGTTCGCGCCGGCCATGAACGCATCGATGAAGTACTGATTGACCTGCACCAGCATGATGAGGTCCTGCGGCAGGTCGTCGATGCCCGGCATGAACGCGTTCTTGTCGTAGGCCGCGAGGTCCTTGTACATCGCGTTGCGCAGATGCGGCCACGCCATCACACGATCGAACAGCTTCGGGATCATGAAGCGGTGATCGACCAGCGCCTTCTTCGGCAGGAACGCCGACACGTGCGACGTTGCCTGGTTGACGCTGAACTGAGCGACGGAGACACTCGACGCCAGTCGCGCTGGAAGCGTCACCGCAGGGTCTGTTCGCGCGCGAACGACAGTGGCGACCTGCGCCAATGGGAAGTCGATGACCTGTACTTCGACGCGCTTGGCCGAGAACGCATCAGCCCACGTCGCCTGTGCACCTTTCGTCGCCGTCGAAAAACGATTGAGCACCTCGCGATTGCGAATCGCCGGCGGGATCGTGATGCTGACCACCGGCGGCACCCGCCCCGGCGTTTGGACGTGCTCGAACTCGAAGCTCTCGTTCAGTGTGAACGTCTGCACCGGCGCACCGGCGGTGGTGGTCATCGCGTTCGGCGGCAGCGTGGTGAAGAGGCCAGTCG
>Ga0315912_10000947_pt1 | contig 40669 bp, 36 predicted proteins | sample VfabasoilMG_FD_204469 | JGI IMG/M metagenome (GOLD analysis project Ga0315912, IMG submission 204469) | Garden soil microbial communities collected in Santa Monica, California, United States - V. faba soil | ecosystem: Environmental > Terrestrial > Soil > Garden | place: USA: California... | reverse complement strand
AAAGGATGAGGAAAATTTCTCTGCGAGTGCATACTTCTGGAGTTGCTTAGACGCCAATCTTCTCTCATCCCTTCCCCTTTTTGCCACTAAATTAATAGTTCCTATTTTGAGGCATCAAACATATGAGGCGCAAAAGCGCAGAGAAAAAATACCTGGATAAATTCATGTTGAAGTTAGTTAAACAGCTTCGAATGGTCTCTGTGAAAACCTCTGCGTTTTAGCGCCTCTGCGGTGAAGATCGCATACAATGACTTCCTTTCACCGCATCAACTTAACTACCAACGTACAATCCAAATTAATACCAAATCAAAGCAATCCTTTAATCCGCTTAATCCAGGTTCAGACTATTTACTTAAACGCTTTCGCAATCATCCAGATCCCATACCCGGCCAGTATCGCTCCTACCAGGTAATTAATCCACTTCAGCAAGCCGGGCTTAAGTAGTTTTTTGATGCGGTGTGAAGCATACGACTTGGCCAGGTCGATGCTGAAAATGGTAACCAGCGAAGCTGCAAAAAAACTTACTTCATGAACCACTTCATAGTTTTCCCTGATCTTAACTTGCCCCACTACGGAAAGCCAGAAGAATAGTACGGCGGGATTGGTGGCATTCATCAAAAATCCTTTTACCGTATAGCGTGCATGGATGGCACGGGAAGGCTGGTTGATATCGGCTGTCTTGATTTTCCGGGTGGCCTGGTATACGCCGAATCCCACGAGGATCAGTCCGCCGATCAGTCCGAACAGGAGCTTGTTGGTTCCCTCCACCTGGAGCTGGGAGGCGAAGAAATAACAGAAGGCAATGTAGATTGCGTCGCTGAGCATGACGCCGAAAGCCAGGTGGGCGCCTGCTTTAAATCCTTCCTGGAGACTGGTTTGTATGAGCGCAAAAAAAACAGGCCCGACAAGGACGGAAATGATTCCGCCGAAAAGCATACCACTGAGTAAAGGCTCAACGAGGTTCATGGGCACCGGTGTTTTGCAGGAACGCTTTCCATTCGGCCAGCTGGGAAGATCTCAGCACGCGTGGAAATTTGTTTTGTCCGCCCAGTTTGCCCTTAACCATCAAGAAATCATAAAATTTCTCTACCGGCACTACTTCCACCATCACATCGCGCAGGGCCGCAATCCGCTCGACGGCATAATCGTCGTTCAGCTCCTTTAATTTTTCATCCAGTACGTTCCGTACGCGTTCCTTGTCAACGGACCCATGTGTTCCGAGATACCATTGATGCGCAAAACTGCCGTCGTAAGGAATGCCGGCCACGGCGTATTCAGGGATTTCCACATTGAGCATGCGGGAAACTTCGCTCACGGCTTTGTTCATGTTGTCGACGGACAAATGCTCGCCAACGAGGCTGAGAAAATGTTTCGTGCGCCCGGTAATGATGATCTCCGCATGTTGTTTATTGACGAATTGAATCACGTCACCCAACAGGTAGCGCCAGGCACCGGCACAGGTACTTAATACGATGGCATAATCCCTCCCCTCCTCCACTTCGTTCACAAGAAGCGCTTTCGCTGAAGGGCGTACTTCTCCGGCTTCGTCAAAATGCTCTTCGTTAAAAGGGATGAACTCGTAAAAGATACCGTTGGAGGTGATTAGCTTCATGTGCCTGGATCCGGGTTCGGCCTGGAAGGCAATAAATCCTTCGGAAGCGGGATACATCTCGATGTAATGCACAGGCTTTGCAAAAAAACGGTCGAAGCTTTTCCGGTAAGGCTCAAAGGAAACACCGCCATGGGCATATACATGGAGGTTGGGCCATAAGTCATGAATGGACCGGAGTTTATAATGATCAATGATTTTTTCCAGGAGCAACTGTACCCAGGATGGAATGCCGGTAATAATGCCAATGTCCCATTGCGAAGCCTGGCGTGTGATTTCGTCCAGCTTGATGTTCCAGTCCTTTTCCTTGGAAATAAGTTTGCCCGGCTTGTAATAGCGCTGAAACCAGATGGGTACACGGCGTGCAGAGATACCGCTCACATCACCTTCAAAATACCCGCCGTGCTTTTTCAGGTCCGTACTTCCACCAAGCCATAAAATACCCTTGGTAAAAAAGGATGCCGGCAAATCATATTTCGACAGCGTAATCATCTGGCGGATACTGGCTTTCCGCAAGGCCCTCACCATGTCGCGCGTGACGGGGATATGCTTGCTTGCCGATTCGGAAGTGCCGCTGCTCAAAGCAAAGTAATTGACGTGACCCGGCCAGCACACATCTTCCTCTTCCTCCAGGCACCGGTGCCACCAGGCTTCAAAGAGCGTGTTGTATGTGAATAGTGGCATGGATTCCTGGAATGCCCGAACAAAATTCCGTGATGCCAGGCTCTCCGCGAAACGATACTTTGTTCCAAAGGAAGTATGCTGTGCTTTACGCAGCAGTTTTTTTAACTCCCGGCGCTGCTCCTGAATGGGCGTGCTTTCACGCAGCTTTACCCGCGTGGTAAGCTTCAGTCCCTGCTTGATGAGCGATCCGAGTAATGGCATATTGAAACAAAAATAGAAAATTACGGCATCTACGAATACGAATCTGTACGAATGTACGAATCTACGAATTAGGTGCAGATTCGTTCAGCATTCAGGAATTGGCAATGGCCTTCACCGGAGAATTCACAGTGACAGTCAGGATTTTAAAGTGATGGTATGCCCCGATAAAAAAATGCCGCTCTATTGGTAGAGAGCGGCTATTCGATAAAATCCTTCGATTCGTTGTTACATATTTTTTATGATTTCATCGCCAAACTCAGAGCACTTCAGAAGCGTGGCGCCCTGCATCAGCCTTTCGAAGTCATAGGTCACACGCTTGGCGCCAATGCTCTTTTCCATTCCTGAATAGACCAGGTTGGCCGCTTCTATCCAGCCCATGTATTCGAACATCATGGCTCCTGAAAGGATGACCGAACCCGGGTTTACCTTATCCTGGTCGGCGTATTTCGGTGCCGTGCCGTGCGTGGCTTCAAAAATGGCGTGGCCGGTGATGTAGTTGATATTGGCTCCCGGGGCAATGCCTATACCGCCAACCTGTGCTGCCAGTGCATCGCTGAGGTAATCGCCGTTCAGGTTAAGCGTGGCAATCACGTCGAAATCTTCCGGACGGGTAAGCACCTGCTGCAGGGTGATGTCGGCGATGGCATCTTTAATCATAATGCCGGCGCCGGGTTTACCTTCGGGTATTCGGCACCACGGGCCACCGTCAACCTCGACAGCGCCAAAAAAATCTTTAGCCACTTTGTATCCCCAGTCACGGAAAGCTCCTTCCGTAAATTTCATGATGTTTCCTTTATGCACCAGGGTAACGGTCTTTTGCTTGTGCTTGATTGCATAAGCGATGGCGCTATGCACCAGGCGCTCAGTACCGAGGTAACTAACAGGCTTAAAACCAACACCAACCTGGAGCGAAGTGGTACGAGCCGGTGATCCGACACTTTCCAGTTGCTTCTGCCACTGGCTTCCCGCCTCTTCAGTTCCAAACCTTATCTTTTTAAAATCTTTTGGGAATTCCTTCGCCAAAAAATCAAGGATCTTTTTTGCTTCCGGAGTGCCGGCTGCGTATTCAATTCCCGTGTAGATGTCTTCGGTGTTTTCACGGAAGATCACCATATCGACCGCTTTTGGATTTTTTACCGGCGAGGGTACTCCTTCAAACCAACGTACCGGTCGCAGGCAAACATACAGATCCAGGATCTGGCGCAGCGCTACATTCAGTGAACGGATACCACCACCTACCGGTGTGGTAAGCGGGCCTTTGATTCCTACCAGGTAGGTTTTGAATGCTTCCAGTGTCTCATCGGGAAGCCAGTTGTTGGTTTGCTTAAACGCTTTTTCACCTGCCAGCACTTCCATCCAGGCGATTTTCTTTTTCCCGCCGTAAGCTTTTTCTACGGCTGCATCCATCACGCGAACGGAAGCACGCCAGATATCACGGCCCGTGCCGTCGCCTTCAATAAATGGAATAATAGGTTGATCGGGAACCTGGAGTTGTCCCGCCTGCATGGTAATTTTTGATCCGGTCATATTGCTGTTTTATTGGGAATGCAAATATAGAAAAGATGATGAGGTTTGCGATCTCAGCGTTTTCGCGTCTCTGCGGTAAATTTTTTCAACGCAGAGACGCAAAAGCGCAAAGCATTCTAACCCGCTTCCCGATCAAAAAAAAGCTGCCCGGTTGGAGCAGCTTTTTTCTAGAAGTTTCGAAGGATTACTGAACGATTCCTTTGAAGGTGGAGTCGTTGAACCACTTGATAAACTCGCGGTCTTCAGAGGCCATTTTCTTCATGGAAGCATCTTTCCCAATGGAATTTTTCAGGTTGCTTGTCACGCCGGAAGCATCGCCTTTGCGGGCTGAGATCACTGCTTTCAGGTAATAGCCCATTGCAGAATCTTTGTCAGGAGAAGCTGCCAGGGTAGACATCGCTCCGTCCTTGTCCCCGCTCAGCAATTTGGCAAGCGCTGCATTGAAGGATGAAGTAGAACCAAAATGTCCAACGGCTGCAGTATAGTTACCATTGCGGATATCCAGGATACCCATGTTCTCGCTCGTCTCAGGGTTGGTGGTTCCTGCGGCGGCATACATTTCCATCGCTTGCTTGCGGTCGCCTTTGCGGCTGTAGCAGGCGCCCAGGTTATTTTTCACAACGGGGTTATTTGCGGAAAGCTGGTCGGCTTTGTTAAACTGGCTCATCGCGCCGTCCACATCGTTCATATGAAACATTACCATACCTACGTTGTTGGATGTTCTCCAATCCTGCGGGTAGATACGCTCAGCGGATTTGTAGATAGCCAGCTTCTGCTCGTTGCCGGAAGCCATGTTTCCTGCATACAGGATTTCTTCCACGCCCAGGGAATCCGGGTTGGACGTAGCCAATCTTGCAATCTCTTCATCGCTGCGGCCGGTCTTCTCGGCATTCACAGAAACTTTTGCGCGACGCAGTTTCGGTAAAATATTTTCGGCGATTTCTTCATACGCCTTGCCCATTTTCTTGATTTCCATCTCACGCGCTTCAGGATCTGAATTGGAAGCTACAATACGAAGGATCATGTCTTTCTGCGCCATGTCGGACTGCTGCATGAGTGTCTGGAAACCTTCCCAGTCTTCCGAAGTAGAGCTCTTGGAGAAGAAAGAACTGTCGGTATTTACTTTGGCCTTTTTCAGGGAACCGCTCAGGTATTTTACCGAGCTGTTGGTACGGGCATTGGCAAGACCGGTATTCAGGCTTTCCTTACCATCGGGCGATGCGTAACCGGAAACAGAGATACCTTTCAGGGAATAAGGAGCCACACGGTAAGCTTTCAGGGCACTGTCAATGGCTGCCATTTCCGATTTATTGGAGATGCCGGCTTGTTTAACCTTGAAACCGCTGTTTACATTGGACGTGTTAATCAGGTAATACATCTGGCCGTTGAAGGCAACAGGCACTATGCGCTGAAAAGCGTCTTTACCAATGACGGCCTTTTCGTCGTGCTTTACCAGCAAAGGCGTAACGATAGTTCCGTCAGCGATTTTCATCGGACCGAAATCCTTCGTCGTAGTTCCTTTCGAACCTACCGGGGTGACCATTACATCGCCGGCTTTCATATCCGGGGTATAAGCAATGGTATTGGTGTAGGTAAAGCTTCCACCGGCTTTCTGGTTGATTTTGTCGCCGTTGTTCTTTGACTTTTCTCCAACCATGGTTACCGTCTTGAATGGATGGTTGCCTTCGGAAGTCTTAATGGATGGAGTCACAGCTACATCCACCTTTTTGGCGAAGTATTTTGCCGGGTAGGTGCCTTTTACGTTTAAGGTTACGCTGTCGCCGTGCATTTCCAGCGGGTTGGGAGTCACTTCATATTTAACTTTCGAAGCATTCTTTGCCATTTTGCCGAGGCCGTTACAGGCTGCCAGGGCAATAGAAATAATAAAAGCGGTAAGTAGTCTTGCTTTGTTCATTGTAGAGGTCTTTTGGTTTGCAATTATTTTTAGGTGAATGGGTGCAAAGATTAATATTATTTTTTAAACAAATCAGCCTGTTAATTACTTGTTAATTACTTTTAGAAGCGCGCTTTCGCTCGTTTTCGTCCAGGAAAATTTTGCGCATACGGATGGCTTTCGGGGTGATTTCGAGGTACTCGTCTTTCTCAATGTATTCCATCGCTTCTTCGAGTGAAAAATTAATTTTAGGCGTGATCTTTACGTTTTCATCGCTTCCGGATGCACGCATGTTGGTCAGCTGTTTTGCACGAACCACGTTGATGACAATGTCGTCAGGACGTGTGTTTTCGCCGATCACCTGGCCTGCATAGATGTCTTCACCCGGATCGATAAAAAACCGTCCGCGATCCTGTAATTTATCAATGGAATAGGCTGTCGATTTTCCTTTCTCCATGGAGATCAAAACGCCGTTAATCCGGCCGGGGATGCCGCCTTTCCACGGTTCATAATCTTTAAAACGATGCGCGATAACCGCTTCTCCCTGGGTGGCTGTCAGCATAGCATTCCGGAGACCAATAATACCGCGTGCCGGAATGTGGAATTCCAGGTGTTGCAAATCACCCTTAGGTTCCATAACCATCAGGTCGCCTTTACGTTGGGTAACCAGGTTCACTACGGCACCTGAGAACTCTTCCGGCACATCCACCGTCAAAACTTCAAAGGGCTCACATTTCACACCGTTCAGTTCCTTTATTATTACCTGCGGTTGACCTACCTGGAGCTCATATCCTTCACGGCGCATGGTTTCAATCAGGATAGACAGGTGAAGGATTCCTCTTCCATATACCAGGTAGGAATCCGGAGAGCCTGTTTCTTCCACGCGAAGCGCCAGGTTTTTCTCCGTCTCTTTATAAAGGCGGTCACGAAGGTGACGGGAAGTAACGAATTTTCCTTCTTTGCCGAAGAACGGAGAAGTATTGATCGTAAACAACATGCTCATCGTCGGCTCATCAACATCGATAAAAGGCAATGCTTCCGGCGACTCAAAATCAGCCACCGTATCGCCGATGTCGAAGTTTTCAAGACCCACCAATGCACAGATATCTCCGGCAGAAACTGTGGCAGTTTTGGCACGGCCCAGTCCTTCAAAGCTATGCAGTTCTTTCACGCGTGACTTGGTGATGGAGCCATCACGCTTCACAAGCGATACAGGCATATTCTCACGGAGGCTGCCCCTGAACACGCGGCCAATGGCGATCCGGCCTACAAAACTGGAATAGTCAAGAGACGAAATAAGCATTTGAGGAGTTCCTTCGCGTTCCGGAGCCTGGGGGATATACTCCACGATGGCTTCGAGAAGGGCACTGATGTCTTCGGTGGGTTTCTTCCAATCCGTACTCATCCAGCCATGCTTGGAAGAGCCATATAAAGTAGGGAAATTTAGCTGTTCCTCCGTAGCATTCAGGTTGTAAAACAAGTCAAATACCTGCTCATGCACTTCATCAGGACGGCAGTTCTCCTTGTCCACTTTATTGATAATAACGATAGGCTTTAATCCGTGAGAGAGGGCCTTTTGCAATACAAAGCGTGTTTGCGGCATGGCGCCTTCGAAAGCGTCAACAAGAAGCAATACACCGTCTGCCATACTTAATACACGCTCCACTTCGCCGCCGAAATCCGCGTGACCGGGTGTGTCAATGATGTTGATCTTGACGTCTTTGTAACGTACAGAAACGTTCTTCGCGACGATGGTGATACCCCGTTCCCTTTCCAGGTCGTTGTTGTCCAGTATGAGGTCGCCGAATTCCTGGTTATCACGGAAGAGCTTGGATTGGTGAAGGATTTTATCTACCAGGGTTGTTTTACCGTGGTCGACGTGGGCAATGATGGCAACGTTTCTGATTTTCATGGACAGGTTATGGATTAGGATCCAGGGGTTTATAAATCAATATTTTAAATAAGAATTGTACGCTTTTTTAACAGGCCGCGAAGGTACTATTTTAAAGCCGGATAACCTCGCCGCCGCATTTATATTTAGCTACATTTGCCGCTTAAGCTTATGATGCAGCGGAAATTTGTTACCAACCTCGCTTTAGTCCTCACGCTCAACCTGTTGATCAAGCCCTTCTGGATCCTTGGAATCGACAGAATGGTTCAAAATGCAGTTGGAACCGAACATTACGGGATTTATTACTCCTTATTAAGCTTTTCTTTTTTGTTAAATATCCTCCTGGATTGCGGAATTACCAATTTTAACAACAAAAACATCTCGCAGAATAACCACCTGCTCAGCAAGCATTTCGCAAATATTGTCGTGCTGCGGATTATGCTGGCCCTGGCCTATTGCATCATCACTTTCGTAATCGGTTTCATTATCGGTTACACGGCCGACATGATGAAAATGGTGGTGGCGTTGGCATTCAACCAGGTGCTGATCTCCTTTATATTATACCTGCGTTCCAACCTGGCCGGTTTGCACCTGTTTAAAACAGACAGCCTCATTTCAGTATTAGACCGCACCATCATGATAGCCATATGCGGCTTCATGCTGCTGAACCATGTTTTCAGCAAGTCAAACCCTGAAAGCATCAAATGGTTTGTCTACGCACAGACCTTTGCTTACCTCCTGACAGCCATGATCACCTTTGTTGTGGTAATCGACAAGGCCAAAGTCAAGAAGCTTACCTGGCGGATTCCTTTTTTCCTGATGATCTTAAAGAAGAGTTATCCGTACGCCATCCTCGTTTTGCTCATGACTTTTTACAACCGCATCGACAGCGTGATGCTGGAACGCATGCTTCCTGATGGCGCTGAGCAGGCCGGAATCTATGCTTCGGCATACCGGATCCTGGATGCAACAAACATGATTGCATTTCTATTTGCCGGGTTGCTGCTGCCCATTTTCGCAAGGATGCTAAAGTTCAAAGATCCCGTAGAAGAAATGGTACGGCTTTCTTTTTCGCTTCTCGTCGTACCAGCCATTATCATCGCCGCCTGTTCGTATTTTTTCAAAGCCGACATCATGGCCATGTTATACAGTGAGAGCACCCATATAGACCGTTCCGCCTCTGTCTTCGGCATCCTCATGTGTTGCTTCGCTCCCATTGCATCTACCTATATTTTCGGAACCCTCCTTACCGCAAACGGCAACCTGAAAGAGCTGAATATCATGGCCAGCACCGGCATGGCCATCAACATCATCCTGAACATTATTTTAATTCCGCGCATGCAGGTAGTTGGCTCCGCCCTGTCCAGTCTCACCACGCAAATGCTCACCGGCCTCGCTCAGATCCTGATGGTACAGCATATTTTTAAGTTCCACTTGAATTTCAAACTCGTCGGAAAACTGGTCGTATTTATGATCCTGGTACTCCTCATTAACATGGGCGCCAGCCGGCTGCCCATGGGATGGATTCCAAGATTTTTAATTGCCGCCGGCACCTGCTTTGCCATCGCTTTTGGCTTCCGGCTGATCAGTATCAAGAATATCTATCGCATTTTAAAGTACGGGTAGTTCAATTTGAGAATTTGAGAATTTGGAAATGGTGGTGGATTGGCGAAAGTCCACAATTCATTTATTGAAATTATTATTTATGCACTTTTTACTTTGTCAAAGACGAGGGGCTTACCAACATTAAAATCAATATTTTTCTTCTCGTCAAATACCAGTAATTCCCCACTCGTCGAAGACCAGTACTTCCCCACTCGTCGAAGACGGGTACTTTCCCCTCTTGAGAGGGGCCAGGGGTGTGTCAACGCCATGGCAACGTTGCCCGCTGAACAATAGGATTTCAGCAATAAGAATACCATATTTGTACTGCTACTTTTTACGATGAAAAAAAATGTATTTTCTCTAACGGCTTTTAACGTGTGTTTGGCAGCGGGTACTTATGACCTGTTGTAAAGCATTAATTTTAAGAATGTAACATTCCCATACCATGAAAAAAACAATACTCTTTTTTGTGATTACACTGGCAGTATCCGTATCGCATGCCCAAAATACGGAATGGCTGAAAGGATGGGGTGGATTGACGGATGACAATAGCCAGGCCGTTCATGTCGACCCTTCCAACAATGTTTATACGACTGGCATGTTTCAAGGCACCGTGGATTTTGATCCGGGCCTGGGTTTCCTGAATTTAACCGCTACCGGAACCGGAGATGGATACGTTTCCAAGCTGGACAATTCAGGCAACCTGGCGTGGGCTGTTCAATTCGGCGGCGCCGGCTTCGTCCAGGGAAGGACCGTTGCCCTGGATCCGTCTGGCAATGTATATACTGCCGGCTCATTTGAAGGTACCGTGGATTTCGATCCGGGGCCCGGCATCTCCAACCTGGTTTCAGAGGGGCTGTCGGACATCTACATTTGCAAATTAACAGGCACCGGAAGTTTTTTATGGGCCAAAAACATCGGCGGCTTAACCAATGATGTGGCTATATCCATTGCCGTTGACGATGACGGCAACGTCTATGCTACAGGCATTTATTCTCAACTGGTTGATTTTGACCCCGGACCCGGAATTTTTAATTTGACGTCGTCAGGCGCCACCAGCATCTTCCTGACACAATTGGATGCAGCCGGAAATTTTGGATGGGCGAAATCGATAGACGGAGATTTGAATTTACCGGGCGCTCTAATCCTGGACGCTTCGAAAAACATTTATACCACGGGCTATTTCTCCGCACCCACGGATTTCGATCTAGGCGCCGGAAACAGTTTTTTAACTCCTGCCGGCAAAGATGTTTACGTAGTCAAATACGACAGCGCCTGCAACCTGATCTGGGCCAGGGGTCTCGGGGGAGCATCCGATGATGCGGGGTACTCCCTGGCAACAGATGCAGCCGGAAATATTTATTCGGCTGGCAGCTTTACCGGGCCTGCAGACTTTGACCCGGGTGCAGGAATATTCGACTTGAATTCAGGCCCCGGATTTATATCCAAATTAGATTCGGCGGGTAATTTTGTCTGGGCAAAAGAGCTGGGCGGAACAGTCACGGGCATCGACCTGGATTTTTCCGGTAACGGCGCCGTATATGCTACCGGTGTTTTTTCTGGCACATCCGACTTCGATCCGGACACGGGCGTATTCACTATCACCTCCACACCTTCTTCCATTCGCGAACTATTTCTTTCCAAACTGGATACGACCGGAGATTTTTTATTGGCAAAACATATGGGGATAGGAAATCCCATGGACGCATATCCAACCGGCATCGATGTGGATGCTTCCGGCCATGCATTCGTGACAGGTTTATTTTTTGGCACTGTCATTTCATTCGACACGATGACCGTCACCTCAAACGGCGGCTTTGAAACATTCCTCGCTAAAATCAATTGTTCAAACGAAACTACGATGACTGCGACGGCATGCAAAAGCTATACGGGATTCAGCGGAAACACCTGGACTGAATCCGGCAGGTACGTGGATACGAAACCCAACGTGGGTTCGTGTGACAGCGCATTTGTCGTTTCGGTAACCATTATTCACCCGGATACCTCCGTAAGCCAGAACGGAAATCAACTGACTTCCAATTCTACGGGAACTTATCAATGGGTTGACTGTAACAGCGGGTTGGACTTGCCCGGTGAAACCGGCGCAGTATTTAATCCTTCGGCAAACGGAAGCTATTTAGTGGTGGTAAATGAAAACGGATGTATCGATACTTCAGCCTGCTTTGCTGTAACGGGTGTAGGCATGGATGAAATAGCCGGATTAAGAAATGAAATTACTATCTATCCCAATCCTGCAGAAAATGAAACCGTGATACGGTGTTCCCGGTCTGTTGAGAAAATAGAATTGTACAATTTAACCGGTCAACTGGTTGTTTCCATGGTAACGGGACCGGATTCCGGCAACCAGGTGATTTTAAACACCTCTAAGGTTGCTCCAGGGATGTACTATTTAACCGTTTATTCAAATTCAGAAAAAGCGACCTTTAAGGTAGCCAGGAAGTAGCGGTTAAAAGGTTAGCGATCAACCTAAAATCCTTCAAACCGCCTCATCTTCAGGGGATTTCAGCAAGTTGGAATCCCCTGGGGATGCAACTATCACCTGCTGACAGGCGTCTGAATGATGAGATCATCGTACTTTTTCTATCTTTGGCGTCCTTTAAAAAACCCCCAATTCCCGCTAAATGTTTCAAAAAGCCCGCCAGGCCAGCTCCCTTGAAGCCACCAGCCTGCTCTTGTTTTTGATACAATGGAAGAAGCCTTTGCTTATTTCCTGCAGCGTGGCTTTGCTTGCTTCCGTAATTTTTTCCGGTGAGAATTTTATTCGCCCGCGGTACAAATCTTCCGTCATCTTCTTTCCAACCTCCACCAATTCGGTAAGTAAGGCCTTACTCGATGAGGCCTCTTCCGACAAACAGGACATCCTGGCCTTCGGCGAAGAAGAACAGGCCGAACAACTGCTTCAGATCCTGAATTCCGACTACATTCGTAATACCATCGTTCAGAATTACAATTTGATGGAACATTACGAAATTGATCCGGATGAAAGATACCCGCTGACCGAACTTTACGAAAAGTACATCGACAACATCAGCTTCCGGAGAACGGAATTCATGTCCGTTCGCATCGATGTACTCGACACCGATGCTAAAATGGCTGCCGACATGGCCAATGATATTGCTGCCCTCCTGGATTCGATGAAAACCAGGATGCAGCGCGACCGGGCCCTGGAAGCACTGAAGATCGTGGAGCATGACCTGGACAGGAAACGGAGTTCCATCCGCCTGAAAGAAGATTCCCTTCGGGCCATCCGCCAGAAGGGCATGATTGATTATAAAAGCCAGGCGCTTGTCCTGAATGAGGAATATGCGAAAGCGATAGCCTTCCTCAGCAATGAAAAAGCGACACTGGTTGAATACGAACGAACCAAGAATTCCGGCGATACAGCCATCACGAATACAAGGGCGCGCATCAAAGGCGCTGAAGCACGGGTGAAAAGCCTGGCGGAAAACCTGCAAGTCCTTGCCGATTACGGCGGAGCCAGCATCGCCCTCAACGAAGAGCTGACACTGGAACGCGAGGAGATGACACGTATCCAGCAGCAATTCGACAAGCTGAAAGTAGATGCCGAACAGAACATGCCGCATAAATTTGTGGTGAATGAAGCCGTGCAGGCCGAGAAGAAAAGCTACCCGATCCGCTGGCTCATCGTGCTTATTTCCGTCGTCAGCACGTTTATCGTTTGCAGCCTCGTCATCATGCTGCTCGAGAAATACAAAGACATCCGATATAACCTCTAGCCTATTCCCAACAACCCTCTATGAGCCAGTTTTTGAACACTGCAGACGTCATTCGTTCCCTTGCGAAATTTAAGAAACACCTGATCATCGTCGGCGCCATCAGCCTGGTGGCATCCGTGGTTTTTTCAGGTCCCTTTTTTATCAAGCCGCTGTTCAAGTCATTTGCCATTGTCTATCCGTCCAACCTGATTTCATACAGTAACGAATCGCCAACGGAACAGATGCTCCAGCTGTTCCAGTCGTCGGAAATACGCATTAAAGTCATCGATGTCTTTAACCTGAAAGCGCATTACAAGATCGATACGGTGAATAACGCACACCAGCTTACCGATGTCATCAAGGCGTACGAAGAAAATGTGTCCATCAAACAAACGGAATACGAATCGGTGCAGATTACAGTCCTGGATGAAGATCCGAAAGTCGCTTCTCGCATGGTAGACTCTATCGTCGCGTACTTCAATGAAACGACAAGGCAGCTGCAACGGGAGAAGTCGCAGGAAGTCGTTGTGATCTACCAAAACCTTTTTGCCGACAAGAAAAAAGAACTGGACTCCCTGGATGCATTGCTAAAGAATTACCGTACCCAATACGGGCTGCTGGATTACAAGCAGCAGACCCGGGAAATCAGCCGCGCGTATTACGGCGGGAAAAGCAGTGCGGCGAAAGAACTGCTGACAGCCCTGGCCACTCACGGAGGAGAATTCAATGCCATGTCGGAAAAGATGGACAACGGATTGCTGGCCTACTCCAAGCTTCAGTTTGATTATGAAAACGCCCTGAAAGATGTTTCGAAGGTGCTTACCTATTCCAACATGGTGACCAAGCCCATCCCGGCCGATAAAAAATCGACGCCGATCCGCTGGCTCATAGTCATGGTCTCCGTCGTATCGACTCTTTTCGTTGCCTTCCTGGTGTTGCTGTTCATGGAGTCATCCCGGAAGTCCGGATTGACTTCGCGATGATTAAATCCACCTGCCGTGATTGATGCTATCAAGTTGAAATGGTTTTACGGCGTCAGCCTGATTTATATCGCCTGCGGTGCCGCTGCCATCGCCACGGAGAACTATTTGTTTGTGTTGGTTCCGGCCGCCATGGCCATCCTCTATCTTTCCATTTTTGCCATCGATATCCTGATGTATATCGTGGTGTTTTGTACGCCGCTGGCCATCAACATCGATAACAAGTCTTTTGGATATGCATTAAGCATTCCTACCGAACCGCTGATGTTTGGCATCATGCTCCTGTTTCTTTTTAAAGTGATCCGGGAAGGCGGCTTCGACCGGGAGGTTATGAAGCATCCGGTTACGAAAGTTATCCTGATTAACCTGGTCTGGATCCTGGTTACTACACTTACCAGCACCCTGATTGTCGTATCGCTGAAGCACCTGCTGGCCCGTCTTTGGTTCGTATTGGTATTTTATTTCCTGGGCACGCAATTATTTAAAAACACAAGCAACATCAGGCGTTTTATCTGGCTCTATGTCATTCCGCTGCTCGGGGTAATAAGTTATACCATCTACAGGCACTGGCAGAACGGATGGACGCAGAAAACAGCGCATTGGGTCATGACCCCGTTTTATAATGACCACACAGCCTACGCTGCCGTCATTGCCATGTTTATTCCCGTGGTCATCGCTTTTTCAAGAAACACCGGGTACCACCTGAAATACAGGCTAAGCGCCATCTTTGTATTCCTTGTTATGATTGCCGCTATGGTCCTGTCATACACACGGGCGGCATGGGTAAGCCTCTTTGTTGCCGCCGCGGTATACTTCGTGATTGCGTTCCGGATCCGCCTGGGCACCATACTGCTGATTTCCGCTGTAGGCCTGGCCTTGTTCTTCTCCTTCCGCACCGAGCTTACCTTAAAGCTGGAACGGAACAGGCAGCAATCATCTACCGATTTCAACGCGCACTTACAATCCATTTCCAATATCACCACCGATGCCAGCAACCTTGAACGCATCAACCGGTGGAATTCCGCGATCCGCATGTTTAAAGAACGTCCCTTTTTCGGCTGGGGCCCCGGCACGTACCAGTTTCAATATGCTCCCTACCAGCTTTCGACGGAGAAAACCATTATCAGTACGAATGCCGGCACCGGCGGAAACGCGCACAGTGAATACATCGGCCCGCTTGCTGAATCGGGTGTGTTGGGTACCGTTACGTTTGTGCTGATTCTGCTCGTCCTTTTATACCGCACGATCCGGCTGTACAGCCGCATCGACGACAAAGAAGTCCGCTCACTGGCCATGGGAATACTGATGGGGCTGATTACCTATGTGGTACATGGTTCCCTCAATAATTTCCTGGATACGGATAAAGCATCTGTTCCCTTCTGGGCCTTTGTCGCCATGCTGGTGGCTCTGGATATCCGGTATTCGCATGGAAATAAAAAAGAAGCAAACGGATCATCTTCCTCAACACTGAATAGCCTCCATTAAGAAGACGGAGGGCAGAAGACAGAAGCTAATATTCCAGAATCCAGTGTCCAGCGTCTACTCTCCGGCGTCTAAGAACTTTTCCCGAAAATTCACTTCATCCGGCAACTCACAGGCATCCTTTTTCCCGAACCATCTGTACCTGTTACGTGCAATAAAATCATACAGGGAATCCCGCCAGGCTTTGGGAATGACCCTGAACACACGAAACAGCTTCCAGCCTCCTCCGAGCAGTTCAAGTATATGCAGAACGGCATCGGACCGGGTATACACCTTTTCACCGTCAACCAGCACAATCGAGTCTGCCTTCACGGCATCGATGTCCGATTTTGCAAGGCTGGCCTGCCCGGCAGGCGACTGAAGCCAGGCGAACTGAAACATTCCCTTTCTGTCATGTTTCAGGATAAAGCGCACGGCTCCATTGCATAAATTACAAGCGCCGTCAAAGACAACGATGGCAGGCAACGAGAGATTTTACTTAAAGTTAATAGTGAGCAGCGTAATATCGTCGGTATAATGACGGCTTTGTTTATGGGCGAAGAGCACATCCACGAGTTGGCGGTGCATCTGGGTGATCGGCGTGTTATGAAGATGCGCCAGTAAAAAGTGACGAAGTCTTTCCACGCCGAAATCTTCGTCGGCATCGTTCTCAACGTCCGTCACGCCATCCGTATAGCAGGTAAGTTGGGCATGATGCGGCACGAAGGTTTTCCCCATATTGATAAACGGGATTTCCTCGAACATGCCGAGGCCGGTGCTTCCTTCATTCAGCATGAAGACGACCTTGTCGTGAATGAGGAATGGCGGATTATGACCGGCATTGATGTAGTGCAACTCGCGTGTAAGCCTGTTATAACGCCCGATAAAAAACGTGATGAACTTTTCGCCCTTGGCGCTTTTAAAGACTTTGCTGTTCAGCTCCTGCACGAGCTCCGAAAGGGATGATTTATGCTGAAGATAGGCATGCAGGTTGGCCTGGAAATTGGACATAAGCAAGGCCGCCGGAATACCTTTGCCTGAAACATCGGCCATGCAAAAGACAAATTCGTGATCGGAAACAGGAATAAAATCGTAATAATCACCGCCTACTTCCGTATGCGGAAGATAGGTGGCGTGGACTTCGTAATGATCGTTGGAAGGCAGGGCCGAAGGGAAAAGCATCGTTTGCATCTGGGCCGCCAGTTCCATTTCCTTTTTCATGGCAGCCTGCCGGATTCGTTCCTGGGTAAGCTTGTTATTCTCCATGGCGACCACGATCAGGTTCGTGAGGGTCTGGATGAATGACAGGAGTTCATTCCTTTTCTGGATAACGCTGTTGCTGAGTCCTCCAACGAGCGCATAGGCCAACACCTGTTCCTTGTGAAAAACAGGAATGATGTTGTCAATCTTTTTAATCCACTCTGATTTTTCCAGCTCCGGGGATTCCTCGGAATTAAGTTCGTTCAAAACCTGGTCCAGTTCTTCCTGCCGGAAGCGCTGCATTCCTCCCGCCCGCAGGGCGCACTTCCACTGGTTGTCGTGGATCAGCAACACAAGGGTATCCACCTTGAGCTGGCTCTGGAGGGCATGTTCATACACATCCAGCAGCTGCTTGTTCGTAAAATTATAATTGATGGCTTTCGTAATCTGCAGGAGCCAGTGCAACTGCAATTGCTTGGCCTGCAACTCGGCGATGGTACCTTCGCTTAAACTTACTTCGCCGGGGATTTCCTTCTGTGACGCCAATTTTATTTCTGGATTTTCTGGTTAAGTTCTTCGAGGGTCCTGGGCAATTGGCGGAGGAAAGCCATCTCCTTCCATTTCTGTCGTGCTTCCACGGCGGGTGCGCCGAAATAGGTTTTTCCGCCTTCCAACGTTTTGGATACGGCGGAGGTAGCCAGTACCACGGCGCCTTTGCCAATCACCAGGTCCTTTTGTACAGCCACCTGGCCCCAAAGGATTACTTCGTCTTCGATCGTCACGACGCCGGCAATGACAACCTGGGCGGCGAAAAGACAGTTGGCACCGATGACGGTGTCATGCCCTACATGCACATGGTTGTCCATTTTCGTGCCTTTACCGATGACCGTATCCGCGGAAACGCCTTTGTCGATCGTCGTATTGGCGCCGATTTCCACATCGTCGTGCAACACGACGCGGCCGCAGGATACCATTTTTTCATAGTGCGTAGGCCGGCGCTTAAAATAAAAAGCATCGGCGCCTATGACGGCACCGGAATGAATCACGACGTTATCGCCGATAACGCAATGATCGTAAATGGAGGCGTTGGCGTGAATCAGGCAGTTCTTCCCGATTGTCACATGCTGTCCCACAAAGGCGTTCGGCTGGATGACTGTTCCTTCCCCGATACGGGCTGTGGCGCTGACAGCCTGGCTTTGCGGTTCAAACTTCCTGTAGGCATTGACGATTTTAATATAGACGCCAAAGGGATCTTCCGAAAACAACAGCGCTTTGCCTTCCGGTACCACTACGTCCTTGTTGATGATGACAAAAGTAGCTTCCGAACCCAGCGCTTTCTCATAGTATTTCGGATGATCTACAAACGTAATGTCGCCTTCCTGCACGCCATGGATTTCATTGATGCCTTTTACCATCTTTTTGCCGTCGCCAATGATTTTCGCGCCGGTTAAGGCCGCCAGTTCGTCCAGGGGTACTTCTTTTGGAAATTTCATTCAGTTCATGCTTCTCCTGCAAAAGTAATTCTTTTTGACTTGCTTAATTGGACCTGCATGCAAAGGGCGGAGAGTTTTTCAACACGCCTCGTGTGCAAATCCCGGCCTTTCCTGTGTGGGCGAATTAAGTATTTTAGCACGCTATTCCTGCGAATGCTAATTGCTGTAAATACCCGTATGTTGCTCCGGAACAAGATGGAAGGAATCGGCTATTTCAGTTACGAAACGCTAAAGCGGATGGTGGAACGACATACAGATCATCGTTTTATTTTCCTTTTCGACCGTCCGTACGCGCAGGAATTCGTTTTCGGCGACCACGTAACGCCCGTGGTGACCTTTCCCCCTGCCCGGCATCCGCTTCTCTGGTATTGGTGGTTTGAGTATTCCGTTCCCGCCGTACTAAAGCGTTACCGGCCGGATGTATTCTTGTCGCCGGACGGCTATCTTTCCCTGAAAAATTCCACGCCGTCGCTTGCTGTGATTCACGATATCAATTTTGAACATTACCCGCACGATTTGCCTTTTGCCTTCCGTACCTATTACAAGCATTACTTCCCGAGATTCGCTAAAAAGGCGGATCGCATTGCAACCGTTTCTGAGTTTTCAAAAAAAGATCTGTCCGTCCATTATGGAATATCCGGGGATAAGATCGATGTCGTTTACAACGGCGCGAACGAGCATTTTCGTCCCGTGAATGAAGAGCAGGCCGCGGCTACACGGAAGCAGCTTACCGGCGGACACCCCTATTTTCTTTTTGTGAGTTCCCTGCACAAGCGGAAAAACATTACAAACCTGTTAAGAGCTTTCGACCGCTTTAAAAAAAGAAATGACACGGCCATGCGCTTCGTGTTGGCCGGCAGCAAACGTTGGTGGACCCAGGAAATGGAGACGGCATACCGGTCTATGGAACACCGTGACGCTGTGATCTTTACCGGGCGTGTGAGCGAAGAGCAACTGGTCGCCTATACGGCCGCGGCCTATGCTGCCGTCTACGTTTCAAACTTCGAAGGATTTGGCATCCCCATCGTGGAAGCGATGCAATGCCGTGTGCCTGTCATCACCTCCAATATTTCGGCGATGCCTGAAATCGCCGGTGGCGCCGCACTCCTGGCTGATCCGTTTTCAGTCGATTCGATAGAAGAGGCGATGCGACGGATGGCAAAGGACGAAGCGCTTCGAAACAACCTCGCTGCTGCCGGTGAAAGACGTGCACGCGATTTCGGATGGGATAAGACAGCCGGATTGCTTTGGGAAAGCATAATGAAAATTAATTGAACCGCATGGCGTTATGTTAAAGTTGAGATACCAAAAAATTCTCCTGGAAGCCGGTTGCGATGAAGCAGGCCGTGGATGCCTGGCAGGGCCGGTATTTGCAGCAGCCGTCATCCTTCCCGGCAAATTCAGGAATCGCCTGCTGGATGATTCTAAAAAACTGACGGAAGAAGAACGCTATCGTTTACGGCCTGTCATCGAAAAAAAAGCGGTGGCCTGGGCTGTGGGTATGGCCGACCACGAAGAAATCGACCGCATCAATATCCTGAATGCCTCTTTTCTTGCCATGCACCGTGCCATTGCTGCCTTATCGGTTACGCCGGGACTGCTTTTAATCGATGGTCCGCTATTCCGCAACAATACAGAGCTCCCCTACCAGTGCCTGGTAGATGGTGACGCCAGGTATGCTGCCATCGCCGCCGCTTCCATCCTCGCCAAAACCTACCGCGACGATTACATGACCCGCCTGCATGAACAATTCCCTGCATACGGATGGAAGAATAACAAAGGCTATGGTACGCCGGCCCACAGGCAAGCCATTACAATTCATGGCCGCTGTTCTTACCACCGGGTTTCTTTTCAGCTGAAGTCCGAATTGGCAGTGACAGATACGACGGAAAACACCGCTCCTTATGAACACAATCGTGTAGATAAGTAGGCCTGGAGATTCTCAGTCATAGCCATGCAACGGGTTAGCTTTGCCCGAACCCTGAAAAGCCAGCTATGAAACGAGTCGTCGTAAGCTCAGTTGTCACTTTGCTTATCATCACCCTCGTTGGGATCGGATTTTACTATTACAACAAATCTCCTTTTTTTAAATCCAGTCCCTTAGCCGCCATTCCACCCGATGCGCCGCTCATTTTCCGCAGCAAAAAAGCCGGCAAGACCTTCGACTTGCTTTTTAACAACGAAGCCTGGAAAACCCTTCGTCAAACCAGCCCGGGAAACGGCTTCCTGTTCGTGGATTCGTTGTTCCGAAAGGATCCCGAAACCCGCGCTGCCTGGAATGAACTGGAGTTGTACGTATCCGTACATGTTACGAAAGCGAACAGCTACGATTTTCTTTTCCTGATGAATCCTCCCCCGGCCTTCTCCGACGGCGCCATTGAACACCTGGTGGAAACGATGTCGGGCAGTCCGCTGCAAAAAAGGCGTTATGAAAATGTCACCATCCGTGAAGTATCCACAACAGGCGGCAACTTCGCATTCGCCATCACCAAGGGAGTCTTTATTGCCAGTTTTACCTCTTTTCTGGTGGAAGATGCCATTCGCCAGATGAAAACGGGTACATCCATCGATAAAAGCAAGTCCTTTCAAACCGCCGGAGAGCATACGGCAAACAGCGAACTTACCTGCTATGTAAATTATACCGGCCTCAGCAGCCTGGCTTCCAACTTCGGATCCGTGAATGCAGAAGTGATTTCGAAATACCTGGCCTCCGCGGCTTCCTGGAGTGTGATGGATGCCAACCTGCAGTCTCATTCCGTGCTGATGAACGGCTATTCATCGACCGTTGACACCAGCCAGCTGGCGTCGCTGTTCCTCAACCAGTTTCCGGTAGAAAACAAACTTAGCGAAATCGTTCCCGACCGCACCGCCCTGCTGTTAAACTTCGGCTTTAGCAACCCCGAACCTTTTTTTGAATCGGTCCGGAACCATCCGTCCTTTTTCGATGACACGGCGGCACGCCAGACAGCCCTCGCCAGGCTCAAACGCAAATACGGCATTGACATCGAAAGCAAAATGACTTCCTGGGCCGGTCACAACCTGGCCCTCGCTGTCACCGAGGCGGGCAATGTGAATTTTACAAACAACTGCTTCCTCTGCATAGAAACGCGCAGCATTGAAGATGCCCGGAGAAAACTCGATGCCCTGCGTATCCTGATCAATAAAACTTCGGGCATGCCGGATAAACAGGAAACCTACCGGAATCATACCATCAGCTTTCTGAATATCCCGGAACTTGCTCCCCTGCTTTATGGAAAGAGCTTCAGCCGCCTGGGAAAATTCTATTATACCACCATCCGGAATTATGTGATCTCAGGAAATACGGCTTCGGCCCTTCGCAGTTTTATCGACGATTACGAGGACAAAAAAACGCTTTCGCGATCCGATTACGGAAAGCAGGCCTTGCAATCGGTTACCAACTCGCACAACTTTTTTTCTTACTTACGCCTTCCGGCATTGCAGAATATTTTTCGGGCCTATTTTCCCCCGCAGGAAAATGCATTGGCCGGCCGCGGAACATTAGGACAGGCCTTTACTACGTTTACCATGAGCATCAGCCGCCAGTCGACCGGGCTTCAAACCGCTATCCTCTGGAACAGGCTGTCTGATGATTCGAAAGGGATCCGGCTTCTTGCCTCTGCCAAACTGGATACATCCATCGTGATGCGACCCTGCATTTTTGCCGTGGCCGGCGAAGAACAAAAAAGAATTGCCGTCCAGGATGCCGGCAACCATCTCTACCTGCTCGACGAAACCGGCGAAGTACTTTGGAAGAGAGAAATGCAGGAACGCATCCTCGGCGACATCTACATCGTGGATTATTTCAAAAACGGCGATGTGCAATTGCTTTACAATACTCCTTCTGCCCTGCACCTTATCAACCTCGCCGGGGAATATGTAGGGAATTATCCCATCCGTTTCCCATCGTCGGCAGCCACAGGGTTGACCGTGATTAAAAACGAAACCGACGGGGAAAACAGGATCTTTGTGTATTGCCGCAACGGCCAGGTGTATGCTTATGAACTCAGTGGAAAACCATTCAGCAATTGGTCGTACAGCGCTTCCTTCAATGGCGTGAACAAACCCATCCTTCCTGTTACGCTAAAAGGAAAAAAATACCTGGTACTCTATACACAGGGGGGTGAGTTGAGATCGCTCGAGCTATCCGGCAACGAAGCCGCCATTTGGCCTGTGAAACCCTTTGCGGAACTGCCCGGTATGGTTAAGATCTTTGCGGATTCCCTGGGCGGGACCTTCCTGGCTGGAATGGATTCAACGCATCATCTCAACATCCTTCATGCTGACGGCAAAGTAACTACGCTGGATATCCCTACGCCGGCACCGGTTTATGACTTCACATTCCTTCCCGACTCCGCCGGCAGGATGCATGCTTCCTTTATAACCCGCGATAGCGTGTTTGCCATCGATGAAAACAAAAACAGGATTTTCTCGGTCCAGCTTAACAGTTTGCCCGGCGCATTCTTTCAATCCGTGGCAGGCGCTTCCCGTTTTCAGAGTCCTGTAGTCACAGGAGCCGGCAAGATTTTCCTGATCGGCCAGGACGGCAAAACAGCCGAAGGATTTCCCATTAAAGGCTCCTCCCCGATCGGGACCTGGAACGACGTCAAAGACGGTACCTACAACTGGGTGACCGGAGATGCAGACGGGACGATCTACGTCTACGAGTTGAAATAGTCATCTACGAATACGAATCATTACGAATCTACGAATTTACGAATGTAACAGACGACGACTGCCGACTGCCGCATTTCCTAAGATTCCGTATCTTTATAGCTAACAAACAGTATTCTAAAGTACTACCATGAAGCGAAGAGAATTCCTCAAGGGTTCAGCCATCCTAGGCGCTGCCGTTTCCACACCCAGCCTGCTGAGAGGCGCATCCGGCATGTTGGAATCAGAAAAAGGCCGGAAAGTATACAGTGTATTGCATGCCGACAAAACGCTGGTAGGCACGTTGCCGGTGCTGCGCGCATTCGCCGGCGATCATACCGATTATGTGTCTCCCTATGTATTCTTTGATGAATTCGGCCCTGTCGTTGTGAAGGCCAAGGATAAACCGCTCCGCGTCGATGCGCATCCCCATGCAGGCATTATTCCTACGACGTATTTCCTGGCCGGCAACGGACATCACAGGGACAGTCTGAATTATGATTTACAGATTGGCAAGGGCGACTTTATGATGTTTACTTCCGGACGAGGCGCCATTCATATGGAAGAAACAGGCCAGAAATTGTTTGACAACGGCGGACTATATCACGGCTTCCAGATCTGGCTGAATATGCCGTCGAAATATAAGTTCGTATCGCCGGCCACCGATGTGCACCGCACCGATAAGATGGCACATTTAAACGAGCCCACCTATACCGCACACGTAGTACTCGGAGAACTCTTTGGTGCCAAGTCAAAAATAGCAACCCTCTTTCCGGTTTTCTATTTTCATATCCAACTAAAGGCAGGCTGCAAGCTGGCTATACCTACCGATCCTACCCACAATGCCTTTGCTTATGTGATCAAAGGAAAAATTGAAACGTCAGGACGAAAAGAGATTTTAGCAAACCAGGTGGTGCTCTATGAACGCGGCGCCAGCGAGGTAAACCTTTTCAGCGCCGGGGAAGCGGAGATTTTATTGCTTGGCGGACAGCCACTCAACGAGCCAGTATACGCATACGGTCCTTTTGTGATGAATACGGAAGATGAAATCCGCAGGTGTTACCAGGATTACCAGTCGGGGAAAATGGGAAATCCGGATGCCGTGAACTTTTCAAAATAAGGAAACCAATTAGCGTACTATTCACCACTGAGGCACGAAGAACACTCAGGTACACCCAGCAGGAAAAACAGCTAACGCGCAGGCTATTGGAAAAATAAATTCAGAAAATCTGCCTGGCTCCCGCCGTATTTACTTTTGATATATAGACATCACTTCGAATACCGGATTTGAGGAAGGCTTTTCGCATCGCGGAGGCTACTGCTTTTTCATCGTTGTTACAAAGTGCAAAGACAGAAGGTCCTGAACCCGATATGCTGCAGGCCAGCGCGCCCGCCAGTAATGCAGCTTCCTTTACGGAATGAAACGAAGGAATGAGTTTTGCACGCACAGGTTCCGCCACATAATCCGTAACCGAACGGCCTAATGCGGGCAGGTCATTCTCGTAAAGCGCAGCCACAAGCGCCGCCGTATTGGCCCATTGCATAGTGGCTGTTTTAAGCGGTACATTTTTATTCAATGCAGCACGGGAATCCCTGGTAAGCAATTCCACATGCGGATGCACGACTACGATGCTGAGCTTTTTTGGAACCGGAAGCTGGATGACCTCCAAAGGATTCAGTGACCTCACAAGTACAATTCCACCCAGCATGGAGGGCGCGGCATTATCCGCATGACCCGATCCGCAAGCCATACGTTCTCCTTCCATGACAAATGGGATGAGCTCCTTTTTGGAAAATGGTTTTCCCAGCAAAATATTTGCCGCATAAGCTGCCGCTACGGCGCTGGCCGCGCTGGAACCCAACCCGCTGCCCAGGGGCATTTTCTTTTTAATGGATATTTCCATTCCGCGTTTTTCACCGGTGGCTTGCAACAGCTCTTTTACGGCGACACCGGCCGTATTCAGGTCCACATCCAGGGGCAGCGACGTTCCTGCTCCCACGATCTTATGAATAAATGTTTTGCCGCTTGTGCTCCACTTGACGGTTACTTCATCACCCGGCATCTCAAGGGCCAGGCCGAATACATCAAAGCCGCATCCCAGGTTGGATACGGAAGCCGGGGCAAATACACGGATCGCTTTATTTTTCTTCTCAGGCATTGAAGTATTTTCCAAGACTGATGATTTCCGCAAATACGCCGGCTGCAGTTACTTCCGCACCGGCGCCGGGGCCTTTGATGACCAGCGGACGCTCCTTGTAACGGGCCGTAGTAAAGGAGATGATATTATCGCTTCCCGACAAATTATAAAACGGATGGGTAGCATCCACTTCCTGGAGGGAAACGGATGCTTTGCCCTTATCTATCTTCGCGATGAATCGCAGCACTTTTCCTTTTTTAGCAGCCCGGTCTCGCCGGCCTCCGAAAAAGTCGTCATTTTTTTCCAGCTCCTTATAAAAGGCGTCAATATTCTTTGCACGAAGGCAGGAGGCAGGCAGGATATTCTCAATCAGGATGTCCTTCATCTCCAGTGGCAAACCGCTCTCGCGCGCGAGAATAAGGAGCTTCCGCGCCACATCCTTTCCGCTCAGGTCGACGCGGGGATCGGGCTCGGTGAATCCTCTTTTCTGAGCTTCCTTCACGATGGAAGCAAAGCCCATACCGCTCCTGTACGTGTTAAATATAAAGGACAACGTACCCGAAAGCACCGCTTCAATTTTCAGCAGCCTGTCGCCGCTGGTCAGCAGGTCGCTTAACGTATTAATCACAGGAAGCCCGGCACCGACATTCGTTTCAAAAAGAAACTTCACATTGCGCGCGCGTGATTTATTCTTTAAACGCGAATACTGTGAGAAGGAGCCTGAGTTGGCAATTTTATTCGGTGTCACAATGGAGATGCTTTTATCCAGGATGCCTTCGTAATGGTTGGCTAATTCCTCATTGGAGGTGCAGTCCACGAAGACGCTCTGGCTCAGGTTCAGGTTCTTCATGCGGTGTACAAACTCCGGAAGCGAAGCCTTCTCTCCCTTTTCAGACAGTTGCTTTTTAAAATCCTGCAGGGGGATGCCATCTTCGTGGAAGTACATGGTGCGGCTGTTCGACAAGGCGACGATGCGGATCTCCATGGCATGGACGGCCTTCAGGTAGGCGCGTTGCTGCTCCATTTGCCGCATCAACGTGCTTCCGATTAATCCCGTTCCCATTAAAAACAGGTTCAGGGTTTTGGTTCCGGAAAGGAAGAACGACTGGTGTATGGAGTTCAGGGCCTTGCTCAAGTCAGCCGCATGGGTGACTACGGAAATATTCAACTCGGAAGAACCCTGCGCCGTCGCCACCACGCTGATACCATTCTTGCCCAGCGATTCGAAAAGCCGGGCGGATACGCCCGGCGTGTTCTTCATATTCTCACCGATCACGGCCACGATGGACAAATTATTTTCCACTTCGGGTTCTTCGATCAGGTGTGCGCGCATCTCCAGCCTGAAAGCGCTTTCAATGGCCCGCTTTGCCTTCAGGGCATCTTCCGGCTTGACGGCGAAGGTGATGCTGTGCTCCGAAGAACCCTGGGTAATGAGGATGACGTTAATATGCGCGGCGCTCAACGCTCCGAAGAGACGGCCGGAAGTACCCGTCACGCCTACCATACCGCTGCCTTTTACCGTCAGCAAAGAAATCTTATCGATGGAAGAAATTCCCTTGATCATAAAATCGTTTCCCGACGGCCGGGTACTGATAAAAGTGCCGGCCTCGCCCGGTGCAAACGTATTTTTGATCCAGAGCGGTATCTTCTTTTCCAGGGCAGGCTGGATGGTGGGAGGATGAATTACTTTGGCTCCGAAATGCGACATCTCCATCGCTTCGGTATAGGTCATGGAAGGTATGGTAAAAGCGCGCTTGACTTTCCTGGGATCGGCCGTCATGACGCCGGTTACATCCGTCCAGATCTCAATGCGGGAAGCCTTCAGGGCGGCGCCAAAAATGGCCGCCGTATAATCGGAGCCTCCGCGACCCAGCGTCGTCGTTTCGTTTTTCAGCGTGGAAGCAATAAAACCTGTAACGGCGGCAACACCTCTGCGGTTTTTAAAATGTGCACGGATGTTTTTGTTGGTAACCGGGAAATCCACGCGTGCCGAACCGAACTCCTCGTCGGTTTTCACTACCTGGCGTGTATCGACAAAATTTGTCTTCATCCCGGCTTTTCCGAAATAACGGGAGATAATGCGGGTAGAAAGCAATTCACCGAAACCGGAAATAAAATCCAGGATACGCGGTGATAATTCTGCGACCAGGAAGACGCCATGCACCATGTCGTGCAGGTCCTCAAAACACGTGTCGATAAACTGGTTGATGTCCCTGTCACGTCCCAGGCCTAACTCACGGCAGGCCGTGATATGCCGCTGGCGGATACGGTCAAAAACTTTTGTGTACTGTTTGTCCTTGGCCGCTGCCAGTCGGCTCATGTGGATCAGGTCGTCGGTGACGCCGCCGAAGGCAGAAAATACGACGGCCAGGTTCTTATCTTCTTTTTGTTTCTGGCGGACGATGCGTGCGACATCTTTTATCCTTGCAGCCGTAGCCACAGAAGTACCGCCAAATTTCATCACAATCATAAAATCGCGTAAAAAGGGTTATTCTTAGGATACGGCAAAGGGTTCAAAATGTTATGCAGTTTTAGCCCCGGCCTTACAGAAGGAAGCAGGTAGCAGGAGGCAGGAGGCAGGAGGCAATCGACTCCCGCCTGGAAATAGAAATGAAAAGTCATAAGGCAAATACTAAATTCTCATTCTAAATTCTAAATTCTCAATACTCCCTGCTTCCCTCTGCCAAACACTGCCTACCGCCTACTGCCTACTACTCCCTGCTCCCTGCTCCCAACTAAATTTAACGTATCATTAAAGAATCCCGTACTTTTAATGTTTTACATTCGTCGCCTATGATCGTTTCGGAGAATATTAAAGTTGCTTTTCAGTCGGTGCGAAGCCAGTTATTTCGAACCATCCTAACGGCGTTAATTATTGCTATCGGCATCATGGCCCTGGTAGGCATCCTTACGGCAATTGAAGCCATCAAAAGTTCAATCAGCAGCAATTTCTCCGCCATGGGAGCGAATTCATTCTCCATACAAAACAGGGGATATAACATTCACATCGGCAGCAAGGGGAAACGTGCGAAACGGTTTGAGCCCATCGATTATTACCAGGCGCAGCGGTTTGCCGGAGAGTTCCAATTTCCCGGCTCCCTGGTTTCCATCTCTTCCCTCTCTTCCGGCATCATGCAATTGGCTTACGAGTCAAAAAAAACAAATCCCAACATCCAGCTGTGGGGTGGAAATGAGAACTACCTGCAAACGTCAGGTTACAATGTGGATCGCGGACGTAATTTTTCTCCGCCGGAACTGGAGCACGGCAGTAACGTTTGTATACTTGGACAGGAAGTCGCTGACAAATTATTTCCCTCCGGAGATGCCGTGGATAAAGTCATCAGCATCGGCAGCAGAAAATTTCATGTGATTGGCACGCTGAAGAAAAAAGGCAGCGCCATGGGTTTCGGCGGCGATAAAGTATGCATCATTCCCATACTCAATGTCAAGCAAAATTACGCGACGGAAAGAACCTCCTTTGGCATTAACGTGACGGTAAGCGACATCACCAAAATGGATCCGGCCATTGACGAAGCCGAAGGGTTGTTCCGCATCGTACGCAAAGTGCGGATCGGCGACGAATCATCCTTTGAAATTACCCGGAGCGACAGCATTGCCAATATCCTGATCAGCCAGCTCAGCACCGTCACGGTAGCCGCCAGCCTGATCGGGCTGATTACCTTGCTGGGCGCGGCCATTGGCCTCATGAACATCATGCTCGTATCGGTCACCGAACGCACGCGTGAAATCGGCATCCGCAAAGCCATGGGTGCTACCCCGGGTACCATCAAGCGGCAGTTTCTTGTCGAAGCCATCGTGATCTGCCAGATGGGCGGGTTGCTGGGCATCATCCTGGGTATTTCCGTAGGCAACCTGATGTCACTCCTCCTGGAGTCAGGATTCCTCATCCCGTGGAAATGGATTGCCGCCGGTATCTCCCTCTGTTTTGGCGTCGGGCTTGTTTCAGGATATTACCCCGCCTCAAAAGCTGCACGGCTTGATCCTATTGAAGCGTTACGGTACGAATGAGCCCCCCGGCTCCCGCTCTCCTTCAGGGCAGGGGGCTTAGGGGTGAGGTAAAAAAAATGCCCCCTTCGGAGAAGGAGGCATTCGTTATTTAATTTTTAGTTGTCAACGATTCCTGGCCGTAGTAGAAAGGGCAAGGGACTCGTATTATTCTGCAACCACTTCAAAGTTCACCTTCACCTTAATTTCTTTGTGAAGTCCAACAGTGGCTGTATACGTTCCTACGGATTTAATGTGATCGGTTTCGAGCTGGATCTTTTTACGGTCAACGATCACATTGTGCTTTGCCAGTGCATCGGCAATTTGCAGGGCCGTTACCGATCCGTAGATCTTGCCGTTTTCACCGGCTTTCATTCCAATATGAAGCGTGATATTCTCAAGTTGTTTAGCAACGGATTCCGCATCGCCTTTAATTTTCTGGGCTTTGTGGGCACGTTGTTTCAGCGTTTCAGCCAGCACCTTGCGGGTTGAATCTGTCGCGATAATCGCATAACCGCGCGGGATGAGGTAATTGCGGGCATAACCGGGTTTTACTTTCACCACTTCATCGGCATAACCGAGGTTATCCAAATCCTGTTTTAAGATTACTTCCATGTTCTGTCCTCCTTATTTTAAAAGATCTCCGACAAATGGCATGAGGGCAATATGGCGCGCACGCTTGATGGATTGTCCTACCTTACGCTGGTATTTCAGGGAAGTACCCGTGAGGCGGCGGGGAAGAAGTTTTCCCTGCTCGTTCACGAACTTCATCAGGAAGTTGGCGTCCTTGTAGTCAATGTATTTGATGCCGTTTTTTTTGAAGCGGCAATATTTTTTACGGGATGTATCCACCGTCGGCGGATTGAGGTAACGTACCTCCTGGTTTGGTGTTGCACTCATGGTTGTTCTGGTTTAAGCAGTTGTTTCTTCTAATTTTTTAGCTGCAGCATTCTTACGCTTTTTTTCGTTGTAAGCAATGGCATGCTTGTCCAGGGCAACCGTGAGAAAACGCATGATACGCTCGTCGCGCTTGTATTCAGTTTCCAGCCTGCCAATTAATTCGCCGGCGGCTTTAAACTCAATCAGGTAATAAAACCCGGTATTTTTTTTCTGGATCGGGTAAGCCAGTTTGCGTAATCCCCAATTGTCTTCGTGGACGATTTCGGTTCCGGGGTTAGCGGAGAGGATTTTCTTGAATTTTGCGACAGTTTCCATCATTTGTTCTTCCGAAAGAACCGGTGTCATGATGAACACTGTCTCGTAATGGTTTGGCATTCTTTTTCTTTTTTTAAAAACGGGAGGGCAAAGATAAAAAACCATCCTTTATCCGCAAAAGCTTTTTAAAAATTGTAACAACACCCTCATGTTCATGGCAAAAGCCCTTATTCAGCGAGGTTGAAAGCGCCCTGCTCCCTGGAAGCCCATTGCAGTGCGGATTTCAGGGCTAAGTTTTCAACAAATGCCCTCTTTTATTAACAATTTAGCGTTTTTTCGGGGTTGTTGTTTGTTTTAGGACAGGTGCAACCATACATTTACTTGCAATAAAATAAACTATTCATCAATTACTAAAATCTCGTTTAAAATGAACAAAGCTCAGTTGGTTGATGCTATTGCATCAGAATCGAAGATTACCAAGGCCGATGCGACCCGTGCGTTGGATGCTTTCATGAATGCTACTACGAAAGCGCTCAAAAAAGGCGATCGTGTTGCCCTGGTAGGCTTTGGTACGTTCTCTGTTGCCAAGCGTGCTGCACGTAATGGCCGTAACCCTCAAACCGGTAAACCCATTAAAATTGCTGCTAAAAAAGTAGCAAAATTCAAGGCGGGTGCCGAGTTAGCCGGAAAAGTGAAATAATTCCTTACCGGAAAAGAACTAAAACCCTCTTCGTGGAAGAGGGTTTTTTTTATGCCCCGATAAAAGCGGGTTTTCTTTTCTCCAAAAAGGCCTTTACCCCTTCCGCGAAATCGGCTGTGCCCCCGGCCTCTGCCTGTACAACGGCTTCGCGCACCAGTTGCATATCCAGGGAATTATTAACCGATTCATTCAGCAGGCGTTTGGTCAGTCCAAGGCCCCGGGTTGGCATCTGCGCCAGACTTTCTGCAAGCGTAAGGGCTTCGGATTGTAACGCTTCATCCGGAACTATTTTATAGATCATACCCATCTCCATGGCTTCCTTAGCAGGAACTTTGTCTCCCGTCATCATCAGGGCGGCTGCCTTTTGCCAACCGACCAGCCGCGGAAGAATAAAGGTTCCGCCGCTGTCGGGTATCAAACCGATTTTACTGAAAGCCTGGATAAAAGCCGCTGTGGTTCCGGCAAGTACGATGTCACAGGCCAGGGCAATATTCGCCCCCGCTCCTGCTGCTACACCATTCACCGCGCAGACGATCGGTTTTTCTATGGTTCTCAGCAGCATGATAATGGGATTGTATTGTTCTGTAACCATCTTCTCAATTCCTGCAGCGGATGAATCAATGGATGCGCCTAAATCCTGGCCGGCGCAAAAAGCCTTTCCTTCCGCATGCAACAGTAGGGCCCTGACCGAGGCATCCCTGGCTGCTTCATTCAGCGCTTCCTGCAACTGCAAGGCCATGGCCAGGTTGACGCTGTTAAATTTATCGGCCCGCGTAAAACGGATACGGGCCACGCCGGCAACTGCCGAATAATGAATGAATGTTTCAGGCATACTTAATGACATTTAAAATAATCGAAAGGCTCCAGGCAACTTTCGCACTTATACAGCGATTTGCATGCCGTAGAACCAAACGGACTAACCAGTACAGTATTTACGGAACCGCATCGCGGACATTTTATTTCTTTGGGATGAACGGCCAGCAGATTTTTGTCGGAAGATGTTTTTCCGGGTGGAGCGATTCCATAGGCGCGAAGTCTTTCTTTGGCATCTTCGTTAAGCCAGTCCGTCGTCCATGCCGGTGAGTACACAAGCTTCACCTTCACTCCTTCCACGCCTTCTTCACGCATCACCGTTACAATTTCATCTTCAATCGCTTTCATCGCCGGGCAACCGCTGTAGGTCGGCGTAATCTGCACTTCGGCGTGGTTGCCGTCAAATACCACGTCCCTGAGAATGCCCAGGTCAGAAATGGTAATGACGGGCACTTCGGGATCAGGAATCTCCCTGATGCGTTGCAGGATGCGCTGCCGGTTTATAGTTGCTGGCATGATTTACCAGGTTGCTCCGGGATACGATCGTTGCAGGACCTGCATCTCGGAAAGCAGGTGGCCCAGGTGTTCGGAATGACGGCCGCTACGGCTTCCCAGCACCATGAATACGTCCTGTGGAAACTCCAGCCCCGCTTCCGAAAAAACTTCCTTCACCTTCGACTCCCAGCGTGGTTTTATTTTCTGAAGATCTACGCCCGTTCCTGCCTTCACCATTTCACGGTCCGTATCATCGGCGTCAAACAGGTCGCCGGTATACAGCCAACAGGCTTCGAGCGCGTTTTTAATCCGCTGGTTACTTTCTTCCGTGCCGTCGCCCATGCGTTTAATCCATTCGCTGCTGTGGCGCTGATGGTAGGCCACCTCCTTGACTGATTTCTCCGCCAGGGCAGCCAGGGTAGCGTCATTAGATCCTTTCAGCTCGAGGTAAAAATAATACTGGTACGTGCTGATCAAAAACTGCCGCATCATCGTCATGGCGAAATCACCATTGGGTTGTTCGGCAAGCAACACATTGAAATAACCGCGTTCGCTTCTCAGGAAGGCAATATCATCTTCCGTTCTGCCCTTACCTTCCATTTCAGCGGCATACGAATAATAGGCACGCGCCTGCCCGATCAGGTCCAGGGCGATGTTGGTCATGGCAATATCTTCTTCCAGTACGGGACCGTGACCGCACCAGTCGCCCAGGCGCTGTCCCAGTATGAGTGAAGTATCGCCGAGGCGAAGGCAATATGTATACAAATTATTATGCATTTAACATTTATTACGCTCAGATAACAAGCACCAAAAGACAAAAATCAAAACACAAATTACAAAACACAAAAATCAAAACACAAATCACAAATAACAAAACACAAAAATCAAAACACAAATAACAAAACACAAAAATCAAAACACAAATAACAAAACACAAATCACAAAACACAAAAATCAAAAATCAAAAATCAAAACACAAAAATCAAAACACAAAAATCAATGAACAAGGAAAAAATAATAAATTGCGAATCACAAATTCATAATTACAATATCATTTTTCTACACCCTTATTCATAGTTAAATATTCTATTTAGGTTCATTTTTTAACATGGATTGAAAAATCTTAATAAACTCAGAAGTTTCCTGGAACAGCCCCTTTCTATCTGATTCAAGTTCAATTCTTATTCCGGTTTCAAGAAGTCTTAGAAAAAGTCGGCTTTCCTTAGCTTCCTTTTTGCAAATTTTTATTCGGTAATAAAAATCTTTTTTACTGACAGACTCATTTGCTTCAATATAATTGGCTGCCACAGATCCGGAAGCACGCACTAATTGTGGAATATCCTCGTAGTTGCAAATATCTTTTGGAATCTTTCTTACAAATTTCCGGGTAGCTGCAGCAAATAAAAAAGTTCTTTCCTCGAGATCATAAATTTTTTCAGATTCATTTACCTCATTGAAAGTCATTTCGCTATCGAAATTCTCTATAGACAATTGAGATTTGTTATTTGTGATTTGTTATTTATTATTTGTGATTTGTGATTTGTTATTTGTTATTTGTTATTTGTTATTTATTATTTGTGATTTAATCTCTTTAAAATCCCGCTCCAGGCGTCTTGAAAAAATTCGGATGGCGGTACGCTTTGTCGTTAGCAGGGTCGAAGAAGGGTCCCATGTCTTCCGGCGTGCTGGCCACGATGGCGTCCGTCGGTACGACCCAGAGGTTGACGGCTTCCTTGCGGCGTGAATAGACATCGCGCGCATTTTGTAGTGCCATTTCCTTGTCGGAGGCATGTACATTTCCGGCATGCTCGAAGGGAGCGCCTTGCTTTTTTTGGGTAAACACTTCCCAGAGTGGAAGGTTGGTTTCTGTATTGCTCATAGGTTCTCTCAGGCTGCAACTGTTTCTTTCGCATGTTTACGGGCATATGCCAGGGCGGCTTCGCGGACCCACGCGCCATTCTCATGTGCCTCGCGCCTGGCCTTCATCCGTTCCTTGTTGCAGATGCCGTTGCCCTTTATCACGTTGTAAAATTCATCCCAGTTTATTTCGCCGTGGTCGTAATGCTTGGTCTCTTCATTGTATTTCAACTTCGGATCCGGCAGTTTGATACCGATATTCTCTGCTTGCGGAACTGTCCGGTCGATGAATCGCTGCCGTAATTCATCATTCGAAAACAACTTCACTTTCCAGCGCAACAAATCGGCGCTGTTGGGAGATTCCTTATCCGGCGGGCCGAACATCATCAGGGAAGGCCACCAGAAACGGTTCACCGCATCCTGCGCCATTTCCTGCTGCTCCTTCGTGCCTTTCATCATTGTCGCCAGAATTTCATATCCCTGCTTGTGATGGAAATTTTCTTCCTTACAAACACGGACCATGGCGCGGGCATACGGACCGTAAGAACATTTGGCTAAAACAGTCTGGTTGACAATGGCAGCCCCGTCAACCAGCCAGCCAACCGCGCCCATGTCGGCCCAGTTCAATGTCGGGTAATTGAATATGCTTGAATATTTAGCCCTGCCCTCCAGGAACTCATTGTATAAGGACTCACGCGAAATGCCCAGGGTTTCGACTCCGCTGTAGATATACAAACCATGGCCGGCTTCATCCTGGACCTTTGCCAGTAATACAGCTTTACGCCGGAGACTCGGCGCCCTGGAAATCCAGTTGCCTTCCGGAAGCATTCCAACAACCTCAGAATGAGCGTGTTGACTCATCATCCGAATAAGTTGTTTCCGGTAGCGTTCCGGCATCCAGTCCTTGGGTTCAATTACCTCGCCCCGGGCTATGCGGTCATTAAAATGTCGTTCACGTTCCTGGTCGTCCATGTCTTTATTTGTTGAGCAAAATTGATAGGTTATACAAAGATAAAAAATGATTTCAGTCAGGAGAAGAAGTAGGCAGCCGGCAGTCAGTAGTTGGTTGTCTTGTGTTCAGGATCCAGAATCCAGCGTCCGGTGTCCAGAATCCAGTGTCGAGTGTCCAGAGTCCAGCGTCTTCCTCCCAGTCTCCAATTTTTTCTCTTTCTTGCGTTATTTTCCAGTATGAAACGGGTTATAGTCTCAGTCATAAGCGATTTAGTTACCGATCAAAGGGTTCACCGCACATCCATCACCTTGAAGGAGATGGGATATGAGGTGCTTACCGTAGGCCGGGAATTAAAAAGCAGTCCTGCATTGGAAGGGCGTCCCTATCGAACGCGCCGTTTCCGATTATGGTGGGAGAACGGTCCGGCATTTTATGCCGCTTACAATACCCGGCTATTCTTCTTCCTCTTATTTACTAAAGCGGATCTGCTTGTTTCAAACGATCTCGATACGCTTCTCCCCAATTACCTGGTCTCCCGGCTGAAGCGCATACCGCTGGTCTATGACAGCCATGAGTATTTTACGGAAGTGCCTGAATTACAAAACCGTCCTTCCGTTAAAAAGGTATGGCAAAAAATTGAAGCATTCATTTTTCCAAAGCTCAGCCACATCATTACCGTGAATGATTCGATTGCACGTTTGTATAAAGACCGATATGGAAAAGCCGTAACCGTGATAAGGAACGTTCCGGAGAAACAGGATGCCGTCGAACCGATGAACCATAGCTCCGCCGGCATTCCGGATGGCCATGCCATTGTGATTTTCCAGGGCTCGGGAATAAACATACACCGGGGCGCTGAAGAGGCGCTGGAAGCCATGCAATACCTGGAAAAAGTGACGCTGCTTTTTGTAGGCGGCGGGGATGTGGTGGAAGATCTCAAACGGGCCGCGAAGGAAAAAGGGCTCACTGACAAAGTCGTTTTTATACCCCGGCAATCGCCCCGGGAATTGCGAAAATATACGGCTATGGCAACCCTGGGACTGAGCCTGGATAAGGACACCAATATTAATTACCGTTTTTCGTTACCTAATAAGTTGTTTGACTACATCCATGCCGGTATCCCTGTCCTGGCGTCGCCACTGCCTGAAGTTCAAAAGATTGTAAACGACTACCAGGTAGGGTTGGTCGCCGAAAATCACAATCCGCTTCACCTGGCCGATTGTATCCGGTTCATGCTCAGTGACCCGGAGCGTTTGCTCAAATGGAAAGAAAATCTGAAACTTGCGGCCCTTCAATTATGCTGGGAGCATGAGAAAAAGAAAATGATTGCACTGATACATGCCGTCTGAGAAACACCTGAATGTCATTTCTTTCGACATCCCCTATCCGCCCGATTACGGCGGCGTGGTGGAAGTATACTGCAAGCTGAAAGCGCTGCACCAGGCAGGCATCAAAATTCACCTGCATTGTTTTGAGTACGGCCGCGAGAAACAGGACATCCTGAAAAAGCTCTGCGCCAGCGTGCATTACTACCCGCGCAAGACCGCCCGTTCCCTTTTATTCAACACCCTTCCCTACATTGTTTTGTCGCGCAATGCCGCCGCGCTCAGGAAAAACCTGCTGAAGAACACCTATCCCATCCTGATGGAAGGACTTCATTGCACCTTCCTTCTCGGCGACCCTGATTTTGCGAAACGGAGGATCGTCGTGCGGTCCCACAACGTGGAACACGACTATTATGAAAACCTGGCCAAGGTAGAAAGCAACATTTTCAAGCGCTATTATTTTTACAACGAAGCCGGCAAGCTGAAAAAATATGAGGCTGTACTCCGGAACGCCTCGGCCATTGCGGCCATTTCTCCGGCCGACACCAACTATTTCCGCCGGCATTTTAAAAACGTGCATTACATTCCCGCCTTTCACCCGAGTTCCAAAATATCCTGCAAGGAAGGGAAGGGCGCATTTGCCTTTTACCACGGAAACCTCTCGGTCGGCGAAAACAACGAAGCCGCGCTGTACCTGGTCCAGAAAGTCTTTAATGACCTGCCTTTTAAACTGGTTGTGGCCGGCAACAAGCCTTCGGAAGAGCTGCTGCAGGCCGTGAAAGGAAAGAAGAATGTGCAGTTGATGACGAACCTGCGGCATGAAAAAATGCATGTGTATATCCGGGAGGCGCAATGCAACGTACTTCCGACATTCCAGGCAACGGGCATCAAGCTGAAACTGCTGACGGCGCTTTATTCAGGCCGATTTTGTATCGTGAACAAACCCATGGTCGAACATACGGGATTGGAAACGCTTTGTATGATGGCGAATACGCCGGAACGCATGAAGGAGAAGGTGCGTGAAGTGATGAGCGGAAAAAAAGAATTTACACAGAAAGAAATTCAGAAACGCGAAAAGATCCTGTACACGGAATTTTCCAATGAAAAAAGCGCCGAGGCGCTTATGAAATTGTTGTTTTAGAATCGACCAGTCTGCCGTTTTCGCATTTGATGATACGGGCAGGAAATTTTTCCATGATGGAATAATTGTGCGTGGCCATGAGGACTGCCCGGCCGCTGCTGCTGATTTCAATCAGCAGTTTCATAATTTCTTCCGACGTTCCGGGATCCAGGTTTCCGGTCGGCTCATCGGCAAGGATAAGATCCGGATCATTCAGCAGGGCACGCGCAATGGCTACACGCTGCTGTTCCCCGCCACTGAGTTCATGCGGCATTTTGAATCCTTTCGTTCCCAGTCCTACCTTTTCCAAAACTTCCTGGATTCGCTTCTGCATAAGTTCCTTGTCCTTCCACCCGGTTGCCTTCAGCACAAAATACAGGTTGGCATTCACCGAGCGGTCTGTCAGCAATTGAAAATCCTGGAATACGATACCCAGTTTTCGCCTCAGGAACGGCACCTGCTTTTCTTTCAGGTCATGCAGCTGAAACCCGCCAACGTCGCCATCGCCCTGGCTAAGATGGGTGTCACCGTAGAGAATCTTTAACAAACTGCTTTTTCCACTTCCTGTCTTCCCGATAAGATACACGAATTCACCTTTATCAATCTGCAGCGAAACCTGGGAAAGGACCAGGTTCTTTTGCTGGTAGATATTCGCTTTGTCGAGTTTTACGATAGTGTCTGCAGACATGGGATTGTAGGAATGAGCGGTTGGTTGTAGCGCGGTTTGCATGCGGTTGGAAAGGAAATGAATACCCGCAGCGGATACGGTTCCGGATTGCGTAGGGTTACAACCGTGGATTATATTTCCAGCTTTTGAACCTTGCCGTAGGGCATTTCAAGGATAATCCTTTTAAGCTCCTCCTCTTTCCCGGCCAGGCCGGCCTTCACAAGGGCTTTTTCAGGACGGTCAACACGGAAATAGGCGAGTAATGTAAACGCATCATCGCGCAGCTGGATATAATCCGGGATTTTTTCTGTGCCCTTCACTTTAAGGATGTACATAACCGAGGTCCGTCTTAGCTAATTTGAAATACCGCTTCGCTGTACAAAGGTAATTTTCAAAAGCACGGAGAACCAATTCTTTTCAGGAAAAAAGTAAATGTTAAGGGTACAGGCGGCATGTCAAAACCAACAATCCATAGGACTTACAGGCTTTCCGGCGGGACCGGAGCCTCTGTATAGGGCATTGTTCATCGGCCCTTTGCTCAATTTTCACGTTATTTGTATCTATGATCAGCGACGGATGGCGATGGCCGGCTTTAACCCATGGGCATTTTGGAAAATTCCTCGTCCTCATCTGTTTCCTGGTTTTTAGCGAAGCCAAAGCACAATGTACTTCTCCTGTCAGCACCTTTCCTTATGTGGAAGATTTTGAATTGGGTAACGGTGGCTGGAGCACGGGAGGTACAGGCAACGACTGGGCCTGGGGTACGCCGGCGAAACCGAAAATAAACGGCGCCGGCAGCGGGACGAAATGCTGGATAACGGGAGGGTTGTCCGCATCGTTTTATACCCTGGGTGAGAAATCGTGGCTGCAGAGTCCTTGCTTTGATTTTTCCAGCCTGTATTTTCCTTACCTCACCTTCAAGCTGTATTGGGAAACAGAAAAACAATTTGACGGGGCCAGCCTTCAGTATTCCACCGATGGCGGAACATCCTGGAACAACCTGGGTTCGATCAACGATGCACAAAACTGTCTCAATCAAAACTGGTTCAACACGGCTTCCGTAACGAATCTGTCGGGGCTGGCTGCAAACCGGGAAGGATGGTCAGGCACGACAATACCCACCAGCGGCAGTTGCCAGGGAGGTTCCGGAAGCGGTGGATGGGTTGAAGCGCGGCATTGCCTGACAGGTCTTGCCGGAAACAATTCCGTCATCTTCCGGTTTATTTTCGGCGCGGGAACCACCTGCAACGATTACGATGGTTTTGCCATGGATCTGTTTCATATTGAGGAAGCGCCAGGCATCACACCCCAGATGAGTTTCACCTGCCAGGGCAACAATACCGTCGCATTCACCGGCACGGCTAACATGTGCGCCACTTCCTGGTCCTGGAATTTCGGCGACCCGGCTTCCGGCAGCAACACCAGTTCGCAACAAAATGCATCGCATACGTATTCTTCTGATACCACCTTCTACTATACGCTCGCTGCTACCACCCCGTGTGGAAACAGCGCCATCAGCATTAACGAAGTCATTTTTCCACACATTGTTTTTACGTCAACTCCTGTTTCCTGTCCGGGTGATTCCGACGGAACAGTTACTGCCCTCGTAGATAATCTGACCGGTACTTCCATGACCTGGAATGTCCAGCCTCCTAATACAACGCCTACCCTGACCGGTTTACCGGCAGGAACCTATTCCGTTACGGTCAGCGCCCCCGGCGTATGTACCGCATCCGATAGTTATACCTTAACCACACCTCCGGCCATTGAAAGCCAGACGCGCCTGGTCAGGGCAGGCTGCGGGCCGGCAAGCGGTTCGGCCCTGGTCAAGGTAACGGGAGGCACTCCTCCGTATGAATACCTCTGGACTCCTTCAGGACAAACCACGGAAACTGCTTCGGGCCTGAACCCGGCAATCTATTCCGTGCAGGTCACGGATTCCAACGGATGCGCAACGGAAGGATTTGTCGCCGTTCCGGAAGATTGCGTCGGCGACGTATTATTTCCAAACGCCTTCACGCCGAATGGCGACGGTCGCAACGATTTGTTTTATGCTGCCTTTGTCAGGAATGTCTCGTACAACATTAAAATTTTCGACCGATGGGGAAAAATTGTATACGAAAGCAGCGATATTTATGCTGCCTGGGATGGAACCAGTAAAGGAAAGCTGGTTTTAGGCGGAGTCTATACCTTTATTGCTTCCTACTCCGTGGATGGATTTGACTACAAGGAAAAAAGGGGATCGGTAACGGTGTATTATTAATTCGATGATGAGCTGATTAACAAATTAGCCAATTAGCTAATTAAGAATTTTAGAATTTGAAAATGAAGCGTTGTTTTTACTCTTAGTGAACCTTAGTGTTCTTCTATGTTGTCTTGCAAGAGTTGTATCAGTTTTTTGATAAAAATCTTTTTTATATGTATTTGTTTTGTTGAAATGGGTAATAAGCTGCCGGGCCCGTGAGTCGGGGCTTATTCTCATTTCAACA
>Ga0315912_10000945_pt1 | contig 40708 bp, 44 predicted proteins | sample VfabasoilMG_FD_204469 | JGI IMG/M metagenome (GOLD analysis project Ga0315912, IMG submission 204469) | Garden soil microbial communities collected in Santa Monica, California, United States - V. faba soil | ecosystem: Environmental > Terrestrial > Soil > Garden | place: USA: California... | reverse complement strand
GCCCAGCGACTGGTTCACGCTGGCCGCCGCCCGCTTGATCATGCCCATCGCCCGTATGACCGAACGCGGCATGCGCAGCGGGCTGATCGGAAAATTCTCGATCGCGCGCGCCGTCTGCACACCGTAGTACGCATCGGCCGGTACAGCCAGTTCTCCCATCGTATCCCGCTCAATTCGAGTCGACGCTGATTGCTGAATGTGATTCTTCTTCATGCCCTATACTCCATGTTGAAGGGTTCTCAAGCGCTGCGCGCGCCATGATAAACTCAGGCCACCGGCTTGTACAAGAGCATGACGCCATGATCACGCCATCGGTAACCGTCGAAGCCTACGCGGGCTATAAGGGCGAAGAAACTCCCCGCGCCTTCACGCTCGATGGAGTCCGTTTATCTGTGAACGAGATTCTCAATCGCTGGTACACCGAGACCCACAGCTGTTTTCGCGTCCGCGCCGACGACCGCAACCGCTACGTGCTGCGCTATCATCTCGACGAAAGGATCTGGGAATTAGTGATGCAGGAGCGGGGCATGGAGAAACAGGAGAGCGATTCCGTAACCTCTCGCGCTACTCCCAGCACAGAAGATGGAAAGACAGTTCACGCTGGATCGCCCGGAAATCCGCATGATTAGTCGTAATAACGCTTGCGCCGATACTTCTTGCCGACAAAGCGATCAACACGTCAAAAGCCAGGTCGCGCAACTTGGCGGCCTCATAGTGCTCGCGCCGCCTGAGCCGGCTGAGAATCTCTGCAGCCTTCAGCCACTGTTGCTCCGTGGGCGTCACGACCTGGCAGCGCCGGCTTAACTCAAGGACAAATTTCCGTTCGGTGGGCGATCCGGCCCCGCGGAGTAATTCGTGGAGTACGACCGAAGAACAGCGGATGACAAACGGAGATTGAAGCAGACGAAACGTGAAGCGGCCGGACCGGAAATTCTCAATGTAGACCGCAGTATCGAGCAGCGCGAACTTAGTGGCCTTTACCGAAAGCATCGGGCTTGCCCACACCGCTATAGCGCTGGATGATGCGATCGTGCACGGCCTTTTCCGTGACCAAATCCAAGGCGCGCTGCAGCGTCTCGCTCGTCGTCTTGGCGCCAAGCGCTTTTTGAGCTCGCCGAAGCTGGGCGAGATTCAATCGAGCAGACACTTGAATGAGCGCCATACATGACCTCTTGTCGGACAGACTACCAAAGCCTGTCCGACAGCGTCAAGACAGGAACAGCTGCGCTATGCACGGTTCGAGATCCGACCCCCATTTTGATACACACCTTGTTTATTCTGGATAAACTTTAAGGGCCACTGCACGTGTCGAGGTGACCAATTCACCCAATGGTCGTCCTTGCCCGGCATAATATCCGGGAGCTTCTATCCGAGCGTCGACGCTCATTGTTTGGCCGTCCTCGACTTGAGGAATGGGGTCTTGAGACCCCCCACAGCTAGTGAGTACTTCGACGGCAATGGCCCCAGAGTTATCTCGCAAGGTAAACGCGTAGGCGCCTGCGCACCCACCGCGATACTTGTAACTAGGAGTGTTCTCGATCCTGCGGACTTCAGAAATAACGCCGTGGAGATGGATAATACGAAGATGATACTCGGCAGGATGCTCAAGAACCGTTCCGATGTGAATCGGCTCTCCCGCCAGCACAACGGTGGGCACTAAGCAAACCGTGAGCAGGACATATATTTTGCTCATGTTGATACTGGAGACCAGTTATGACGTGATGACGGCTTTTATTTTGGCCGTCACCACGCCGTAAAGCAATCAATACTCGGTTTGTGTATGGCCCTCGGACCGATCCTTATTCAATGATCCACTGCTGATAAATGCCCCTGCACTATTGCGCAGTTCCCACGTGCTTGGCGAGCCGACAGCGGTGCATTTCACAAAATCAGGTCCCCCACCGACAATCAGCACGTTTCCAGTATCCGATTGAATCAGAGCGGTGTGGCACGCTCGCTGTGCGGCGAGGGTGCCATTCGAGACAAAGCTGCCTCCGCTATTGCGAATCTCCCACGACGACGGATTTATGTTCCCACCCACAACAAACACGTTGGTTCCACCCACCAGATTACAAGTCAGACCAGAGTCATGCCCCAGAAAGAATGTGCCGTTCGTCACCAATGCGCCATTCTGATCGCGGATTTCGTACGTACTCGATGCACTCATGCCGCCTCCGAGAAACACATTTCCCGTTGAGAGCTTCACTTCGCAGTGATTGACGCGGCTCGCCCAAAGGCTGCCGTTACTGACCAGCGCTCCTGAACCATTGCGAATTTCCCAGGTCCCGGATGATCCACCTCCGCCCACAAGAAGAACATTCCCATTGTTGAGCAGTGTAGCACTGTGTTGACTCCTACCGGCCCAAAGAGATCCTGAGCTGACCAATGCCCCACTTGTGTTCCGAATCTCCCACGTACCCGAAGAAGCAGCCCCACCAGCAATAAACACGTTTCCGCTGGTGAGTAGAGCACACGTGTGTCCGGCGCTCCTGGAGGACGAGAGCGACCCGGTACTCACGAGAGCACCGCTCGTATTGCGCAGTTCCCATGTCGTGGGGCTCGCAGTTCCACCTGCGATAAGGACATTGCCGGTCGAGAACTTGACGCCACAATGCCCGGTACGCGCAACGGAAAGGCTTCCTGTACTGACAAGGGCCTCGCTGCTGCTCCTAATCTCCCACGAATTATTGACGCCCGCGGGTCCAGCCCCCCCTGCCACGAGTTGATTATTTCCCCAGGACTTGACCGGGATGGCCAAGAAGATGAACAAAAAACCGACGAGGAACTTCTTACTAATCATACGTCACCTCCGTGGTTTAGGATGGCTGGTCAGTACGTGCTTCACACTGGTGAAGCGAGACACATCATCGCCAACCAAACAACGATGCATCTGTCCTTACACCGACGGTCGCAGGAGCTGTAGCCCTTTATGCACAGAAGGCCCACTAGGTGAGTGAACGCCCTGATCACAGGTCTCAACTGGTACGGGTTGTTCATAGCGATCAGCGAGGATGACCAATTCGTCTCGCTCGACTAGCACACACAGATCATTCCCTTTATGGCGTGAAGACGGGCCGACATGTTGGATGGCGGGAAGTTCGCCGCGAAAGGTATAGGTACGAATTGTTTCGTTACCGTCATGAATAACGGCAATTCCGCTTCCAAAAGACGATCGATAACCTATGACGATCTCCGTCCCAGTTTGCCCATTTGTGTCAGTCAGAAGGATGATTCGTCCGTCGATCCATGAGGAGTTGGAATACTTCATCACTCTTTGGGTGGCATCATGAATGATACAGATGCAGGACAACTGCTCTACACTGTTCTGAACTTCCAGAACGACTTCCATGCCGGATTTACCGTCGGTGTCTTCAAACCATAGTGATTTGACCGAAGACCACTCCCAATCCTGATAGGATTGAACATCTCGGCTCCGATCATGAATGACGCAGAGACATCGCAGGGCACCGAGGGGATCTTTGGCAAGGAAGACGATCTCTCTTCCGGCTAAGCCATCGGTATCCTCAACCGCATGGACGGTAACGGACTTCCACCCGGTGTCTTGATAGCTCGCGATTGAACGATCGGCGTCATGTATGACGCAAAGACACACAAGAAGTCCTTCACCATCGAAGGCTTGGAGAATAACTTCTGCACCGTCCCTTCCATCGGTATCTTGGACATCGAGAATACGAACGCTAACCCAAGCCGGTTCGGAATAAATTATTTGTTCGTTTGTTCTGCCTCGCGAAATGCAGACCTTGGTGTTTTGGCAAATTGCGACCGCATCAAGTGCCTTGTCGCCGTCTGTATCAGCTTGCATGAAATTGATATCGCTCACGATCACACCACTAGAGGGTTTCGGATGATCAGCTGCGGTACTCTGAGCCGAACCCTGCTCCTTGACCGCGAAGACTTGACTGGCAGGCATTAACGCCCGCTCATCCGCTTGACCACTCAACTGCGCCGAGGAAGGGAGATCATTCTGAGTGCAACCGAAACCTGCTACGACCCACAAAGCCAGGGGAGGGAAACAGTTCCACCATCGTCCGTTGGTATCACCAGTCAACATGCTCACCTCACCAGTTTCCGTTTTCTGAAACGAGCCCTCCTAGCCCCCGGTTTGTCCTACTTCTCTCGGGAAGACCAGGAGGAGCCCCAGCGCGATGGCGAGCGAGAAGACCGATATGTGGCGTGTGCTCCACCACCCAAGGCGAGACAGAGTCACGTTCATCGGAACTTCTGTCGACTGTTTATTCGTGTGCTGCGCAGGTGCCGGTGTGCTCGCCATGGGTTCGACTCCGTAGGGGTTGGAGTCTACTCGCTTATGCGCCAGGTGCAACCCCTGAAAATGGCCCTAGTTGAGGGGGGGGGGGCTATCTGGCCCTATGGGAGAGGTGGGGGAGAGCGGCAGGCGCTAAATCTGCGTCACCGCCGCCTCCGCCCCCTCGAGAAGCTTCTGCACTTCTTCCACATAAATCTCCGTCGTCGCATAGTGCTGGTGCCGCATCATCTTTTGGACCCGGGTCGGGGTCGAGTGCCGCAAACCGTGCACGACGATGCCCGGCTTCTTCACACCCACTAACAGCAAGCCTTCTGTAATGATACGATAATGGCTCGCGTGGAGAGCCGCTTGCCAGCTGGCGTCACCACGCTTCCTGTGCGACCGAAGCAGGCCGTACTCGCAAAGAGCAGATCACTTCCCTTCAGCGGTCTCGGTCGTCCTCGGCCAAAAAGTAAAAAAGGGTCTTGTAACCACACATCCCTATCTAGCGTTGAGATTACGGGTAGATTCTACCGGCTTCCGTAGCGGGCGCAACGAGAATGCCGCTTCGACCAGTCATACACAGGAGTGAAGAATGAGACATGCCGGACGGAAGAAAGCTTATCCTAATGGCCAGGTGTTGGATTACAAGACCTGGCCGTCTTTCAGGATTTGATCCGTCATGTGGGTACGTGGGTGAAGAGTCGCGAGTGCACGCGGGGGCCTGCGCTTCGGATGGGTGACCGCAAACTAATAAGGCCCGCCGAATGGCGGGCCTTCGAGACTACCGATGAAGCAGACGATTCGTTACCCGACTTTCACTTCGATCGCTTTCGGTTTCACCTTTTCGGTCTTCGGCAGATGCAGGTTCAACACGCCGTCCTTATACTCGGCCTTGACCCCGCTCTCATCGACTGACTCGGGTAACGAAAAACTCCTCACGAAGCTTCCGTACGACCGTTCAACCCGATGATACTTCTTTCCCTTTTCCTCCTTCTCCTGACGCCGCTCTCCCGAGAGAGTCAGCACGCCGTCCTCAACCGAGACTTTCACATCCTCTTTCTTCACCTCGGGCAATTCCGCCTTGATGAGATACTCGCCCTCGTTTTCGCTGATATCGACGGTCGGCACCCAGTCGGCAACGGTCAAGTGTTCCTTGCCCCCGTTGCGGAGTGCAGGCCTTGCAAACGCGCGATTCAGGCGATCGGACATTTCCTCCAGCTCACGGAACGGATCCCACCGTACGAGTGTCATCATAGACCTCCTTCGTTGTCGCTATCGTTTTTGTGAGTGACTGCTACTGGCGCTGCGCCGACTCTCTGCTTGAAGAAAAGATAAATCGGATGCCTGCAGAGTCAAGGGAGGGGGGGGCAAGAAGATGATATCAAGACCAGCCTCAGCGCTGTGTCAGCGGGACGTAGGGCCTGTTGTGCTCACCGGAATAGATCTGATCCGGACGGAACAACTTGTTTTCCCGAAGCTGTTCAAGCCAATGGGCAAGCCAGCCGGACACCCGAGCCATGGCAAAGAGCGGGGTAAAGAGATCAATCTCGATCTCCATCTTGTCGTAGATGATGCCCGAATAGAAATCGACGTTGGGATGGATGCCCTTCCCCTTGAGTAACTCCCCTGCCGCTCGTTCGACCTCCAGGGCGACTTCATAGAGCGGCGAACTACCGCATTCTTTGAAGAGACTCTGACAGAGACCTTGGAGCACGGTGGCACGGGGGTCTTTCACCTTGTACACGCGATGCCCGAAGCCCATGAGCTTCTTCTTGTTGCTCAAAGAGCCCTCGACGTACGACCGCGCCCTGTCCGCCGTGCCGATCTCTTTGAGCATCACGACCACTTCTTCGTTCGCGCCCCCGTGCAGAGGCCCCTTGAGCGCCCCAATCGACGAAGCGACGACCGTGTAGGGATCGGCCAACGTCGAGGCCGTCACCAGTCCTGTAAACGTGGAGGCGTTCATCGTGTGCTCGGCATGGAGAATGAGGCAATCGTCAAAAATCTCCGACCACAACGGATGGGCCACCGACTCGGTCAGCATGTAGAAAAAATTCTCGCTGAATCCCAGGTCATCTCTTGGGGGAATCGGTGCGTCGCCATGCCGCAGCCTGGCCCAGGCTGCCACGATGGTGGGCAGCTTCGCGACCAGACGCACGGCGCTCCAGTAGTTATTCTCGGCCTCTTTCACATTTCGGCCCGGATAGAACATGCCCAGCGCCGCCACCGCTGCTTGCAGCGCATCCATGGGATGTCCCTGTTCAGGCAGACATTTCATCAAGTCGATGATGCGGAATTTGATGCGCCGATGATGCGTGACGTTGTTCGTCCATCGCTGCAACTCGCCCTGCGTCGGCAAGTGCCCGAAGAGCAATAGATAAGCAGTTTCGAGATAGGATGACTTCGCGCAGAGTTCCTCTACCTTGATGCCACGATACTCAAGAATGCCTCGTTGCCCGTCGACGTCGCTGATCGAAGACGTGGCAGCAGGAACGCCGGCCAATCCTGGCATAAAGTCATGGGGCATGATCGTACCTCTCGATGGGAACAATTATACAGCAACTTCGCCTCTAGCCTATCATGAACATGACAAAATGGCTGCGGCCATCCTTGAAATGAGCCATCGCGCTTGGCATACTGCCCCAAGACGGTAATGAGTGAAATTCATGCGCCGGCAAGCGTCTACAACTCAGTGGTGCACGATGCGAGCCGCGATCTGTCTGTGGTGTCTCTTCTCGACGGCCGTCTGGGCCACAACGCCGCCGTTCGTCCTAGCCGATGACGACGTGATCGCGTTCGCCGTGGTCAGCGAGCCGCCGAAGGATACAGCGCGCATACAGGCGAAAGTGGCGATCGAGGGAACGGTGATGGACCTCAAACTGCTGGCATCGGACCAGATCCTGGCTAATCCGATCTGGAAAAAGCTGGAGATCTGCCACGCGATGAAACTGGAGGGACAGAAAGTCCCGGAAGGGTTCCGCATCATCTCAGTGCGCGTCATCGATAGCGCCATGCTGCCGATGACGCTGCAGGGCTTTGCGGGAGATTGCTTACTGAGGAAAGCTCTGGACCTGGCCCCGTTTGTCGATTAGCAGAATGCTGGAAAAGTCTGCCGGCGGCGTTCTCGCATCACTCAGAGACTCAACGTGCGGAACTCGTGGAGGCAAGAAACCTATCCGCTCGCATGTGATCGAAGCGAGCGGGTCAAGCAAAGCTTGGTATGTACCTCCTCGCCTCTTCGCTCGCTGCGGCCGCCTCGTGGCATGGCGCGTCTCGGCGCGCCGGGGTGGGCGGGTGAGAATAGCAGCCTTTTTGAGCATCCTGCACGGTTGGTGATGTTGCCTTGAACCTCGATGGCTATGGGAGGCAGGAGACAGAATGCGTTTTCCCGCAACCTGCTAGTCGCGGCAATCCGGGCATTGAGCCGGCTCTTCTTCCGATTCAGCCTCTTCGAGGGTCAGCGGAAAGAGAACGTGGCAGGCACGGCAGGGACGGATTTCAAAATAGGCGATCCCCTTGTCGTCGATCTCGGTAGGGAGCAGGAGTTCGATCGGGTCGTAGCCCAACAGTCCACCGTCGCTGAACTTGACAAGGGCGATCCGGTCGTTGAAGACTTCGAAGGCCGCTTCCTGCCCTTTGCGATCCAGCAGATGGCCAAGCACCACGACAGGCTGGCCTTTGCGCTTAATGCGGAGATCTTTCAGCGTATGCTGGGACGCAGTGGCGCAAGAATACTGACCGGACGAGCTTGTTCCTGCTAACGGCATACACCGACCCCGCGAAGACACATGACTATAAGACCTAGCACAGCGTGAAAAAAATCGTCAAGGCGACAGATCACCCAGGAGTCTCTATGGCCGACATTACGATCTATCAGAAACCCACCTGTTCTACCTGCCGCGAGGCAGTGCGGCTGTTGAAGGAGAGCGGAAAACCCTTCAAGGCAGTCAACTATTATGAGCAGCCCTTCACCAAAGGGCAGCTGAAAAGTCTCTTGAAAAAGGCCGGGCTGTCTCCCAAAGACGTGCTGCGCACGAAGGAAGATCTCTACAAGGAACTAGGACTGGCGAAGAAGTCCTTATCGGATGACGAACTGCTCGATCTGATGGTGAAACACCCGGATTTGATTCAACGGCCGATTGTTGAAAAAGGCGAGCAGGCCATGCTGGCCAGGCCGGCGGAGTCTATTGACAAACTGTTGTAATGCGCGGCTACTGTTCGTACTCGCTATATGCGACGATATGACCTGATTCCGCGGGCGCTGCTTTCCGGACATCGACTGAAACCGCCCCTCGCTTCACGCGATTTCCTCCTTCCGCTTTGGCCTCATAGAGGGCCCGATATGCGGACTTTGTGACCAGCTCGAGCGACGACTTGGCCCCCCCCGCTTCCGCGAGGCCGATGCTCACAGTGACCGTGAGCGCCTGGTCCTTGGATTTCGTGCCCATGCCTTCCCGGACCAGATCGCGGCCTCGCAAATAGAGCGTAGTCGCTTCCACCGCCTTGCGAATCGCGCCAAGATCGACCAATGTTTCCGTTGCCGTCTTCCTTGGAAACAAGACGGTCAACTCCTCGCCTGCGAGCCGATACACCTTGCCCGCGCCGGCTGCCGCCAGGATTTTCGGCGCCACCAGACACAGCACTTGCTCGCTCACCGGTTTCCCGTGCTGATTGCCATATTGTTTCAATTGATCGATCCCCACTACGGCCAACACATATTTTCTCCCAAGACCGGCTACCGCTTCATCATACGCCAGCTTTCCCGGAACCCCCGTCAGGTCATCACGATAGATCTGTTGATGGGACGCTTGCATAAGTGTCACAAAGAGAATGAGGCCGGCTGTGGCAAAAAATCCGGTCGGCGACCAGCCGTGGTGATATCCCTGGAAGGCTACGAACGACGCAATCACGGCCCAGAACATCCCACTGTCAAGTGGATTGTTCCGCAAGATAAATCGTGTACCGATCAAAAGCACCGCGCCGGCATAGGCCAGGAGCGCCAATTGAGGAATCGCCGTCCAGCTTCCTCTCATGCCCGGGACCAGAGGCTGCTGGAGCGATCGGGCGATACCGGCCTGTTCCGGTTGAAAGAGCCACCAGACGAAGAACGGTTGGATCAGAATCGGCGCCAGCCACATCACCCCGCGCCAGGTTGCCATGGTCTCTTCCTTGATGATGGAAACGGCCATAAGGTTCAGCGGCGCCAGAAGCGCAGCCACCGCAAACATCACGTAGCCTGATGATTCAGGATCTGCCGGCGAAGATAAGATGAGGCTACGATCGACCATCACCAACACGATGAGTGACAGGATGAGGCGGCTACTGGAGAGATACCACCCGAAGAATAACCCAAATACCAACACGATCACGGGAAAAGCATGGACCGGTCCTTGAACCCATGGGGGCAAGCCGTGGGGACGGAGAAAGCCGAGAGCAGCCAAAAAAATGACCCCGCCCGGGATCAAGAAGTCGAGCAACGATTTTTTCAATAAGGACATAGGGACTGCGCTACCGTCTGACTCCAGGTCAACAGAAGCGAGAACCATACCAATAATCACGGAGTTTCCCTGAAAGTCAGCTGAGTATCATGAGGTTTGTCAATTAGTTAGAGTGCGCCATGGAGGCTTAGGGGAGAGCAGGCTGTATTTCTGTCCTCTTTTGGACAGGAGGGAGGGCCGGGGTGTCTTAAATATCTGTCCGCATCGAGGGTGGCGACCAGGTAATGGTCCCGGACTCAGGATCGACCATGAGGGCAAGTTTTCCATCCAGCACATTGAGGAGCAGTTCTCCCAGCAACAGACGCCGCCAGCCTTTCAAAATCGGAAGATCGAGCATCTCACGATTCGCCTTGGCATCGACCAGTGTCTGCAGATCCGCCGTCGTCGCCAACAGGGTCGGCGCAATCTCCGCTTCTGTGGCGCGCGCCTTCAGCACCGCCTGCAGCAGTTCGACCAAACCGACGGACTCCGGTTCAGGCTTCCGGTCTTTCGGAACCTCGGGCCAGGCCGATGGAGGAAGCGCGAGCGCAGTGCGGATAATCTCCAGCAGCACTTCACCGTTGCGATCCGCTTCCGCTCCATGCAGACCGCGCACCGCGCGCAACTCTTGGATGTGGCGGGGAGGATGCCGTGCCAACTGAAGCAACACTTCGTCCCGCATCACCCGGCCTCGCGGAACATTCCGGCGCTTGGCCTCCCCTTCACGCCAGGAAGCCAACTCCCGAAGGACGGCGGCTGACTTTGGCTTGAGCTGGTCCCACCCTCGCACACGCTGGTAGCGTTCCTGGGGCTCCCGGCGTGTATCCCCCACGGCGTCTTCTAAACGAGCGAACTCCTCATCGACCCAATCAAGCCGGCCGAACTTTGACAGACGCGCATGCAGATGGTCATGAATGGCGAGCAGAAAGGTCACGTCTTCGAGTGCATACGCCAATTGCTCCTGCGACAGCGGACGGGCACTCCAGTTGGTGAAGGTATGCGCCTTGTCCAACCGCATGCCATGGACCCGCAAAACCAGGTTGGCATAGGCTACTTGTGGCCCATATCCGACCATAGCCGCGGCGATCTGCGTATCGAAAAACGGCTTAGGAATTCGCCCGGCATGAACCGCACAAAGATCCAAATCCTGCCGGCCGGCATGCACGACTTTTTGAATCGCCGGGTTGCACACCACCTCCCAGAAGGCATCCAGCGAGCCAACGGCCTGCACCGCGGGGAAATCGATGACCGCCGCCGCATTGTCTGTGGCGACCTGAATGAGTTCGAGTTTAGGGACAAAGCTGTCTTCGCCGACGAACTCGGTGTCGATCGCCAAACGCGGGCTATCTTTGAGCCGCTCGCAGAATTCACCGAGCGCCATGGGATTCGTAATATAGTGCAGCGGTGTCGTCATGGAGCTCCAAATCTATTCTGCGGGACTGTAGGGCCGATCCGGAGGACGCATGGGTTCGGTATTGCTCAAACTGAGATATTCTTTCAGAAACTGATACGCCTCCAGCATGCGCCGGAGTTCCGGCTCAGCGCTGCGGTCGCCGTTGTTGGCGTCGGGATGCAGCTGTTTGGCCTTAATCCGAAAGGCGCCCGTCACTTCGGCCAGAGAACTGCCGAACTCCACGCCCATGATGGCATAGGCGTCCATGGCGTTGTTGACGCCGCCGGGATTCTCCGACAGGGTCCCGCCTCCCCCACTGGCAGCCTTCAGCATGTCGGCCAGACTGATCTTCTTGCGCCGCCGCCTGGGCCGTTCCCGAATTTCGCTATCGAACTCATCCCATCGATCCTCGACGAACTCCAGCCTGGATTCGAGACGCATCGCGCCGGACAAATCGCGAATGACTTCCAACTCCTCTTCAATCTCGATCAGCGATCGGATCACCTCTTCAAGCCCCTGTTCGACGCGAAAAAAACTGTCCACCCGCTCTTCCATCATCACGTCGACGGCAAGCTCCAAACTGTCTTCCGTCTTGGACCGCAGCGACCCGATGCGCGTCTGCATTCCCTGGCGGAACTTGATGTACTTGCTCGTAGAAAAAGGCATAGCTCGTCCGCTGATAAGACGCGCGCATTGTACCACAGTGGGATTTAGCGCCAGAAGGGGCTTCGGGACCCGCCTGACGTGAGAGGGTAAGGGGTGAATGGCAAGTAGCAAGTGGTAGGTGGTGAAGAGTGAGCTGTGATCAGAGAGGGAGTCTTCCGGAAGGGAGACTCCCTCTCCGATTATGACGGCCACAGCAAGAGCCGATGCCCCGGACGTGCTGGGAGTTCTTCGCCACTGACCACTCGCCACTAGCTACTCACTACTGGCCGCTGACCACTGGCTACTCACCCCTTACATGTCACTCTTCGCTTTGTTCCGCCGACGCGCTACGCCTGTCTCACGGGCAGCAGCTGCGACAGCGCGGGCCACGTTTGGAACGACTGTTTTGTCGAAGAGGCTGGGAATAATGTAATCCTCACTCACCGCGCCTTCAGGAATCGTATGAGCCAGGGCATTGGCAGCAGCCAACTTCATTGCCTCATTGATCTCAACGGCCTGCACGTCGAGTGCTCCTCGGAAGATGCCTGGAAATGCGAGCGCATTGTTGATCTGGTTGGGATAATCCGATCGTCCGGTGGCAAAGACACGGCAGCGCGACGCGGCAAGATCCGGCGAGACCTCCGGGTCCGGATTCGCCATCGCGAAGACGATCCGGTCCGTGGCCATCGCGTCGAGATCCTCCGCGCTCAGAATATTCCCGACTGACAGGCCGATGAACACATCGGCGCCTTTCAGCGCATCACGCAGCGTCCCCCTCGGATTATCCGGGGTACGACAGGCAGCCAGATCGGCCCGGCAGGCCCGCAATTGCTCAGCCTCACCGTACAGGATGATGCCTTCCTTATCGCAGCCCAGCAGATGCGACACGCCGGCCGCCAGCAACATTCGGCAGCAGGCCGTGCCCGCTGCGCCGAGCCCGTTGACGACAACACGCACCTCCTCCATCCGCTTTCCCACTACCCGTAGGGCGTTCGTGAGGGCCGCCAGGATGACCACAGCCGTCCCATGTTGATCATCATGCATGACCGGCACATCGAGCAATTGTTTCAGCCGTCGCTCGATCTCAAAACAGCGGGGCGCGCCGATATCTTCCAGATTGATGGCGCCGAATCCCGGCGCGATCCCTTGCACGATCTGCACGATCGCATCCGGGTCCTGCGTATTGAGGCACAGCGGCCAGGCATCGATACCGGCCAGCTCTTTGAACAGCATCGCTTTGCCTTCCATTACCGGCAGCGCTGCTTCCGGACCAAGATTACCCAGTCCCAACACTGCCGACCCGTCCGTGACGATCGCCACACTGTTGCTTTTACTGGTGAACACATAGGCTTTGGACTTATCCTGCGCGATAGCTTGGGCGACACGGCCGACGCCGGGCGTGTAGACCATCGAGAGGACATTCCGCGTACTGATCGCAATCTTCCCCTCCACCCGAATCTTGCCGCCGAGATGCAGCAGAAAAATACGATCGGAGGCCGAGAGTACCGTGACATCAGACAGCGCGGCAAGCCTAGCCAACACCTTCTTGCCATGCGCCTCGCTCTGCGCGTCGAAGGTCACGTCCCGGATCATGCAAGTTTTCGTTGCCGAGACGATGTCGACCGCGCCGAGATTGGCTTGTTCTTCGGCCAGCAGCGCCGCCACGCGGGCAAAGACGCCCGGCTTATTCGCAAGCTCCAGCCGGACAGTCAGACGGTAATTCGAATAGGGGCCGGTATCGTTCATACGTGCTCGCGGCTTCTCCTATGGCCAAGCCTACCATATTGGTCAGTGGCGAAGAACAACCACTCGCCACTCACGTTTCATTGAATAGCCTCCGTTGACGCTGTTCTGGCTCCGATGCTAGGGTGCCCCTTATGTCATCATCGACACATACCAGGCCTCCGAACCGGCTGATCCACGAAACCAGCCCCTATCTGCTTCAACATGCCTATAACCCTGTCGATTGGTATCCCTGGGGACCGGAGGCCTTGCAGGCGGCGAAGGACAAGAACCGGCCTATTCTGCTTTCGATAGGCTATTCAGCCTGCCACTGGTGCCACGTCATGGAGCGGGAATCGTTCGAGAACGACGCGACCGCCGAATTGATGAACCGTGACTTCGTCTGCATCAAGGTCGATCGGGAAGAACGGCCTGACCTGGATGAAATCTACATGCAGGCCACAGTCGCGATGAACCACGGCCAGGGCGGCTGGCCCATGACCGTCTTCCTGACGCCAGAGCAAAAACCGTTTTTCGCCGGCACCTACTTTCCCCCTGAAGACCGGTGGGGCAGACCGGGGTTCGGTACACTGCTGAAGAAAATCGCCGACTATTGGCGAACCGACGCGGCAGGCGTTCACGCCCAGGCGAAGGACATGACGGCGCGGCTGAAAGATGCCGGCCGTATCCCGTCCCCGATCTCGGTCAGCGAATCGGCGCTGGATGAGGCTGTCGCGCAGTTCAACGGCGAATTCGATAAGACCAACGGCGGCTTCGGCACCGCGCCCAAGTTTCCGCCGGCAGCCGGGCTGTCGTTACTGCTTCGCTGTCACCGGCGATCGGGAGACAAACAGGCCCTCGCCATGGTCACCAAGACCCTCGACATGATGGCGGCGGGTGGAATCTACGACCATATCGGCGGAGGATTCGCCCGCTATTCGACCGATGCCCGCTGGCTTGTGCCGCATTTCGAGAAGATGCTCTACGATAATGCGCTACTGGCCCGCGTCTACGTCGAAGCCTATCAGGTCACGAAGAACCCCCTCTACCGGCAGGTGGCAACCGAAACGCTGGATTATGTGCTCCGGGAAATGACCGGACCGGCAGGCGGATTTTATTCCGCGACGGATGCCGACTCCGAAGGCGTCGAGGGGAAATTTTTCGTCTGGATGCCGGCCGACGTGCGAGCCGCGCTGAACGACGAGGAAACAGCCCGGCGGTTCTGCGCACTCTATGACATCACCGATGCCGGTAACTGGGAACATACGAACATTCCGAATCGCCTGCGCCCCATCGAAGAAATCGCCCGGTGCATCGATCTGACGACCGATGAACTCTTGGAAACAGCCGCCCGTGCAAAACCCGCGCTGTATCGGGCGCGGCAGCAGCGAATCCCCCCCGGACTGGACGACAAGGTGATCACGGCTTGGAACGGCATGATGCTGTCTGCCCTGGCCGAAGCAGCCAGGGTGTTCGGAGAGAATCGCTACCGCGAGGCGGCTCAACGAACCGCCGACTTCCTGCTTCAAACCCATGCACGGCCCGACGGCCGGTTATTACGGACATCGCGGGCCGGGCGCGCGCATCTTGGAGCTTACCTCGAAGACTACGCCTTCCTGGCAGAGGGACTGCTGGATCTCTACGAGGCTGGAGCCTCCGAGACATACCTCCATGCAGCGGCGCGGCTGGCCGGCTTCCTCATGAGCGATTTCTTGGACGAGACGCAGGGCGGCTTCTTTACCACCGCAACACATCATGAGTCGCTCATTCTCCGTGCCCGGGAAGGCGCCGATGGCGCCACCCCTAGCGCCAATGCGGTGGCCGCATCGGCCTTGGCCCGGCTGTCTTTTCACTTCGACCGGCAGGACTGGCGTGATGCGGCGATCGGTGCAGTGCGGGCCTACGGACGGCAGATCGCCCGTTACCCGAGGGCCTTTGCCAAAACCCTGGCGCTGGTAGATTTTCTGACGGAGGGACCAATTGAACTGGCCTTTGTCGGCGACGAGACACAGGAAGGACTTCGCGCCCTTCGTCGAGCAGTCGCAGACCAGTACCTTCCCAATCGCATCATCGCAACAGCCGCGCCGGGCACGCCCTCATCCTTGCCCCTTCTGGAAGGGAAGCAACCGGTTGACAAGCAGCCGGCGCTCTACATCTGTCGAAACTTCAGCTGCCGGCAGCCGATTACCGACCCACGCGCAATATCGGACGCATTACAGACGAGTGCGCGGCAGGGCGGCGAACCGAAGCTGCTCCGAGGCACGCAGATCCCCGGCCGTGCGACGGTCCAAGGAACGGCCGCCTATGCGGCGCGCATGATTGGCCTGGCCGGCGATGCCGCGCTGGCAAGCGGATTCACCTCGTTCGGCACCACTGGACTCACAACAACGCGTGTGGGATTCGGCACCTATCGTGTACATACTCAAGAGGCCGAACATCGAGACGCGCTCAAGAAAGCCTTACGGGCCTCTTGCAACGTGCTCGATACCTCAACGAATTACATGGATGGTGACAGCGAACGGGCCGTCGGGACTGTGCTCGCAGAACTGATCGCCTCGGGCGAACTCCGTCGCGAAGAAGTCGTCGTCGTCTCCAAGATCGGCTACGTGCAGGGGGAGAATTTGAAACTGGCCGAAGCCAGGGAGCACTCCGGACGTCCCTATCCTGACATGGTCAAGTACGGAGACGGCATCTGGCACTGCATCCATCCGGAATTCTTGGCGGATCAATTGGCGCTATCCTTAGATCGCCTCGGTCTGCTCACGTTGGACGTCTGTCTTCTGCACAACCCGGAGTACTTTTTATCGGAAGCCACGCACCGCGGCAAGCAGGACCTGGCTGCGCTTCGCGCGCAATTCTATAGCCGGCTTGAGCAGGCCTTCACCTATTTCGAATCGCAAGTGGCGGCGGGTCGGATCCAGTACTACGGTATCTCATCGAATACCGTGACCGCTCCGGCCGAAAGTCCGGAAGCCACCTCACTCGCCTCCATGGTTGAAGCAGCGCAAGCCGCTGCCGCATCGGCGGGCTTGGAAACCCATCACTTCCGCGTCCTGCAACTGCCGATGAATCTGTTTGAGTCCGGAGCCGCATTGACGGCCAACACGGGCGCCGCCGACCGGCAGACGGTGCTGGAGTATGCACAACAGGCTGGTGTCGCTGTGTTGGTGAATCGCCCCTTGAACGCCATGCCCGCTCCACAGAGTGGCATCGTGCGCCTGGCAGACCTGCCTCTCGAAGATGGGCCAATCGATGTCGTCCGGCAACTTGACGCCGTCGGCAAACTTGAACAAGAATACCGGGATTCGATTGCGCCGACTATGCAGCAAGCCAAGCAAGGAACGGCGCCGGACGAGTTTTTCAATTGGTCTCAAGAGTTACAGCGGGTGCGTCCACAGATCCAGGGGCTGGAGCATTGGGAACAACTTGAGCGCCAGATGATTGCCCCACAAGTCAATCAGGCGATACAAACCCTTTCACGCCACTTGACCGGAGAACCATCGGAACGATGGGAGACCTGGCGCGAGCGGTATGTGCCTGAACTGCTGGCCCTCCTCCATGGGATGCGGCGTGAAGCGACCGACCGCAGCCGCGCGCGCACAACTGCAATCGCGCAGGCACTCGACCCGCTCTTGCCGGACGCATGTCGCCAGAGTACTCTTTCTCGCAAAGCACTCTGGATTCTTGCCTGGACGCCCGGCGTCACCTGCGTGCTGAACGGTATGCGAACGCCACACTATGTCGATGATACATTGGCAATACTCAGGTGGGAACCGCTCAAGGATGTCATCCAGGCATACAAACGGATGACCGCTTTGGCCGCATCGTTATAGAATCCGTACGCACTTTATTATCTGAAGCAGAGAGGGGACATATGCGACAAGATCGAATGTTATGGGTTGTTGGCGCACCGATTATGGCCGTGCTCGCGATGCAAGGCTGCTCATCCCTATCCGGATCGGGAACCGGTCAGGAAGGGAGGGCTGGAGAAGAACGAATCAAGGAGCAGGCCATCAAAGAGGCGACGGCTCGCACTGTCAGCCCCGATCGTTCCGAATTGTCAGCCAAACACGAGGCTGAATCGGGCAAGGACTTGCTGATGGATGTACTATTTGATTTCGATCAGGACAGCCTCCGCGCTGACGCGTTACCGGTATTGGAAGCGAATGCGAAACAGTTGAAGAGCAGCGGGATCCCCCGCATCGTGCTCGAAGGCCGTGGCGATGAAATCGGAACATCCGCCTACAATCTCGTTCTGGGTGAACGCCGGGCCAGAAGTGTGAAAACCTATCTCCAGCACCTGGGATTGTCCCTCGACCTCAAGACGACGAGCTACGGGAAGGATCGTCCGCTGTGTTTCGAACATACGAACGAGTGCATGCAGAAAAACCGGAGCGTCCACTTTACGGTGAAGGAGTAGCGGCGGGCCACAGAGGAGAAGCGCGTATAGCTGATGGCGCATAGCACGAGACGGACCTGAACTTTTTATTTGTGAATTTTGAGTGAGCAACTAAGAACTTAAAACTCAGCTCTCAGATCTCAGCATTGCTTGTGCCATACGCCATTGGCTCTTGTGACTGTGATGTGACGGCAATCGATCATGAGCAAGGTATTCTCCGGTGGCTAAACTCGCCGTCATTGATATCGGGACCAATTCCATCCACATGGTGCTGGCTGAAATCCTTCCGGATGCCAGCTATAAAATCCTCGACCGCTTCAAAGATGTCACGCGCCTCGGTAACGGAACCTTCGCCACGCGGCGGCTTTCCGATGAGGCGATCACGCGCGCCATTGAGGTGCTCAAGACATTGGCGACGCTGGCCCGCAACAAGGGGTTCGATCGGACCATAGCGGTCGCCACGAGCGCCGTGCGTGAAGCCCGGAACGGCGGCGACTTTATCAACCTGGTTGAGGAACAGGCTGGAGTGCGGGTGCGGGTGATCAGCGGAACCGAGGAGGCCCGGCTGATTTTTCTGGGTGTGAAGAACAGCATCGCGCTTGCGGACAAACCGACCCTGGTCGTCGATGTCGGCGGCGGGTCTGTCGAACTGATCCTGGGAAATCGAGACCGGATGATTCACGCCAAGAGCCTCAAACTGGGGGCGATTCGCCTCGCGGAGCAATATCTCCCGAACACCCCGCCGTCGGCCCCGATGATGCGTGCGCTCGAAGACGCCGTAACCGGCCAGCTGAAGACGGCCATCGAGTCGTGTGCCGTGAAAAAGTTCGACTCGCTGATAGCCACCTCCGGCATGGCCGGCAATCTGGCCCAAATAATCCATATCAAGCAGACCGGACGGCCGTTGCCGCAGCACAATCTGGCCACGGTTTCGCTGAAAGACCTCCGCCTGCTGGAATTGGAATTGGCTCAATCTCCGCTGAAGACGCGATTAGCGATTCCCGGTCTAGACCCGAAGCGTGTCGATACCCTGCTGCCTGCCGCCGTCGTACTCCGACGCCTGCTGGAACTCGCTGGCCTCACTGAGATGACGCTGTGCGATAAGGCTATTCGCGAGGGCATGATCTATGACTTTATCGCGCGGCACCGGGAAGGTTTGAAAGCCGAAAACGAGATTCCCGATGTGCGCCGGCGAAATGTGATCGGACTGGCTCGCCGCTGCCAGACGCCGGAAGTACATTCGCTGCATGTGGCCGCGCTGGCCCTCCGCTTGTTCGATCAAACCAAGCGGCTGCATGGACTGGGGCAGCAGGAGCGTACCTGGCTTGAGTATGCCGCCCTGCTGCACGATATCGGCTATCTGATTAATCCCCGGCAGCATCATAAGCACGCATACTACCTGATCAAACACAGCGATCTGGGCGGTTTGACGGCGGATGAAATCGAGGTAGTAGCCAACGTCGCCCGCTATCACCGCCGGGCGATGCCGACGCTGAAGCATCAGGGATTTGGAGAGTTGGCTCCCCGCTTGAAGCGCATTGTGAAAATCCTGTCCGCCTTGTTGCGGATTGCGGATGCACTCGATCGCACCCATTTCTCAACCGTTCAGACCGTGAACGTAAAGATCGGAACGACCGTGAGCATCGAAGCGACGGTGTCGGGCGATGCTGAAATGGAACTCTGGGCGGCGAAGAATCGCGCCGACTTATTTGAACAGGCCTTCCGCCGGCGTGTCCGGTTCTGCGAAGTGCCGCAGGAGGCTGCTCAATCATGACCGACCATGGGTATGCCAAATCCCCGTCCCACCCCTACCCCGGAAAACTGATCATCGTCGAAGGCATCGACGGGTCCGGGAAGAGCACGCAGCTGCTGCTCCTGCACAAGTGGCTGGAGTCCAAAGGCCACAAGGTATTTTTTACGGAGTGGAATTCATCAGATCTGGTCAAAGACACTACAAAACGGGGCAAGAAAACCAAAAGCCTCACGCCGACAACGTTCAGTTTGCTCCATGCGACGGATTTCGCCAGCCGGCTCTATCATCACATTCTTCCTCCCCTGAAAGCCGGCATGCTCGTCTTGGCCGACCGCTATATGTACACAGCGTTTGCGCGCGACGTCGTGCGAGGCGTCTCCCGGGATTGGGTGCGCAAACTGTATGCGTTCGCGATCAAGCCCGACATGGCCTTCTATTACAAAATACCCATCGAAACGGCCATCTCTCGGCTCTTGCGGGGAACACGCGGACAATTCAAATACTACGAAGCCGGCATGGACATGAATCTCAGCCCTGATGTGACGGAAAGTTTCAGAATGTTTCAGTCTCAGATTTTGGCCGAATATGACAAGATCGTCGATGAGTTCGGCCTGCTGACGATGGATGCAACTCAGGATATCGAAGCGCAACAGGAACACATGCGGGCGCTGGTGGAAGATGCGCTCCGCGGCTACAAACCCAGACGAGGTACCTATGGCCGACGCACGCTATTTTGGCGACGGTTTGACATACCTAAATCCGAGTGATCTGAAAGGGAAACTCATTGCCATCGAAGGCACCGACGGCGTCGGCCGGTCCACGCATCTCGAAATGCTGCAAGAGTGGCTGGAGGTGCAGGGCTACGGCGTCATCACGACCGGATGGACAAGATCGAATCTCATGTCCAAAACGATCGAGGCCGCCAAGGCCGGCAACATTCTGGATCACTGGTCGCTCAGCCTGCTGTACGCGACCGATTTCGCCGACCGCCTGGAACACCAGATCATTCCAGCGCTCCGATCCGGATTTGTCGTGCTCGCCGATCGGTACATCTACACCGCCCTCGCGCGCGACTTCGTCCGAAGCGGGGACCGGAATTGGATTCGAAACGTCTTCGGGTTTGCGTTGATTCCGGACCTGGTCTGCTACCTGCGCATCGACGTGGAAACCTTGGCGCTGCGGGTGATCGAAACCACCGGGATGAACTACTGGGAGTCCGGAATGGACCTTCGGCTGGGCGCCGATCTCTACGACAGCTTCAAAAAATACCAATCGCTGCTGATCAAGGAATTCGACACGATGGCGGAGGAATTTCACTTCAACGTCGTCGACGCGCGCAAATCCCCTGAAGAGATTCAAGAGGAACTGCGGGGGCACATCCTACCCGTGTTGCAAAACTCCAAGCGGACGGAAGACCTGGAGCCGGTCAGTGCGAAACGGGTGCCGTGACATGAGGCGACGGCACCTACCCACGCTCGTCCATGTCCGCAACTGACTTCTTTCCCCTTCCCAAGACCCGTAACTGCATCGGTTCAAGCCACCATTGGAGCAGTCCTTGTCCCGGCTTCACCATGTCTGGAAAATGGATCAGCGCCGCCCCCGCCTTCTTCATAGGAAAGTTCGTCATGGGTTTTCCGCACAGCAACAGGGCAGCCGCTTCACCGAGCAGCGGCTCATGCCCGACACAAAGAAGGGTCGATTCCATAGGAAGCGACCGAATGAGCGCGACGATCCGCTCCGGCGTAGAGCCGACCGCCAACTCGTCGCACATCGTCACTTTCAGGGACGGGCAGACCACGGTGCGCAACAGCCTGGCCGTGTCATACGCGCGAGTGAACGGGCTGCTGAGTAAATGGGTCGGCTTGCAGTCCAATGCCGCCAGTCCGGCGGCGGTCCGAAGCACCCGTTTCTTTCCTTTCTCCGTCAAGGGGCGGTTCTCCTCCGACCCCTGCCACTCTTCAGGTTCGACCGCGATGCCATGGCGGATCAGCAAACAATCCATACCGGACCTCCCTAGCCCATGTGGTATCCCCAACGATCCTTCCATCAAGGAGAACCGATTACTCCCTGCCCTCAATAATATGTCTCCGGCGTCGCCAAATCACCCTTTATTTGCAAGCAGATATCGTGAACAGGTACTATGACAAAAGCCTTTTGAACCGGAGTGCATTCCTTGGCGAAAATGTCTGCTCAACAAGTACGGCGTATCAGCATACTGGTGTGTGTCGCCGTGAGCGGGTTTCTCATCGCCCACTCCATCAACGCATTTATCGCCGACGCGTTGTATCTCGCGCCGGAGAATTCCGCCCAATCCAGCGGTACAGGACCGGCGCGTCCCGTCTCGTTTGCGCCGACTCGCTACGCGGATGACATCCGCTCCAGCGGACTTTTCCTGCTGCCTGCCACTCCTCAAGAGGTGAGGAGCCAAGGTGAACAAGCCGGCACAGCAGTTCGGGCCTCACTGGGCGCCGCCGCACAAATCCGGCTGATCGGAATCGTCATGGGCGACAAGCGCGGCGTGTTTGCGATCGTCGAAGAACAGGCTTCAAAAAAACAAGCCTTGTATCGTCTGCACGAACAGATTCCCGGTTTGGGAGAGGTCGCCGACATTCAACGCGATGGAATGTTGATACGCCAGGGCAATCTCGAAGAATGGCTTGAGCTGGGACTGACGGAAAGGCCGGCCATCCCCGGCAATAACGCCACCGTATCCCCCTCAACGCCCTCCCCGCAAGTACCGGGCGCTCCCCTTCGCAAAGTGATCGACCGTCGGGAAGTTGAGCTGGCCATGAACGATCTGCCGAAGCTCATGACGCAAGCCCGAGCGATGCCGCACATGGTCAACGGCGCCGTCAACGGATTTCGCATCGATTACATGGCTCCGGCCAGCTTCTATGAAAAGATCGGCATCCAAACCGGGGATATCTTGCAGCGGGTGAACGGCGTCGATATCCGTGATCCCGGCACGATGTTGAACCTGCTCCAACAATTGAAAAGCGAGCGTGTCGTGAAACTCGACATGGTCCGGAACAACCAGCCATCTACGGTCACCTACGAACTACGCTGAGCCGCTCCGGGTGCCATCCGATACTCCTTCGTCTCTTCGGGTGCTACAGCGGCACTCTCCCCGCATCCGAAGCCCACAGGAAGAAATACGAATACTTTTTAATACGGATGAAATCTGTCGTAAATATGGCGTTAACATTCGGGCTGTTTCCGGCGCCGCCACTCGCGAGCAGTCTTGCCAGGCCCTTGGAATGAAGAGTATGGTTGGAAATCGCCAGCATTGGCACTCAATGTTTCGAATTGGAACGCCCGACGAAGAAAAATAGAGGTACAGAACATTGTCAGAGCTCGTTCCGAATAACCAGCTCCCTTCGAGTTACGGCAGGCCTCTCCTGGGACGCATCCTGGGCGACAGATTCAATCTGGGAAATGCAAAACTCGATGAGGCCCTGGCTTACCAGCGGGAGAAGGGAGGCCGGTTGGGCGAGGTGCTCTTGCACTTGAGGTTACTGCGTGAAGAAGAACTGCTGGAAGGGCTGGCCCTCCAATTTGATCTCCCCTGGATTCCGCAGCTGGAATCGACCACAATCGATCACGAACTGATTAAGAAGGTCCCCATCGCCTTTTGCCGGCGCTATCGTATCCTCCCTCTCCGTCATGAAAAGGGAACAATCCTTGTCGCCTCGACCGACCCGCTGGAGACGGTCGCTTTCGACGATCTCCGGCTGTTGCTCGGCACACCTGTCACACCGGTCCTGACGACCGGCGTCTCCCTGCTCGCCTGCCTAAACCGCGCCTATGACGAGATCGCCAGCCCGACCGGCGCCGAAGAAGTCATGGAGGACATCGCCGCCAGCGAGAGCCTCGATCAGTTGGCTCATGAGCTGGATGAGCCACAGGATTTGTTGGATGCGACCGATGAAGCGCCGATCATTCGATTGGTGAATTCAGTCTTGTTTCAAGCAGTCCGGCAGCGTGCCAGCGACATCCATTTCGAATCGTTCGAGCGCGGATTAGTCGTGCGGTACCGGATCGACGGCGTGCTATACCCCGTGCTAACCCCGCCGAAACATCTGCAGGCCAGTATCATTGCACGCCTGAAAATTATGGCCGGCCTGAATATCGCCGAAAAGCGGCTCCCGCAGGACGGCCGGTTCGCAATTCGGACCTCGGGGAAAGACGTCGATCTCCGTGTCTCCGTCCTCCCGACGTCTCACGGCGAGCGGGTGGTGCTCCGTTTGCTGGAGAAAGAGAATCGGCTATTGAACTTGTCTGAAATGGGCTTCGCCGGGGAACGGCTCTCGGTAATCCATCAGCTGATCCAACTTGCTCACGGCATCATTCTTGTGACAGGCCCAACCGGCAGCGGCAAAACCACGACCCTCTATGCCGCGCTCAGCCACATCAATGCGCCGGACAAAAACATCATCACCGTCGAGGATCCGGTCGAATATCAGCTGCTCGGCATCGGCCAGATGCAGGTGAATCCGAAAATCAATCTGTCGTTTGCGGCAGGCTTGCGGTCTATTCTCCGGCAGGATCCCGACGTCATCATGATCGGAGAAATCCGCGACCGTGAAACAGCGGAGATCGCCATCCATGCCTCCCTCACCGGACACCTCGTCTTTTCCACGCTTCACACGAACGATGCCGCCAGCGCCGCAACCCGTCTGATCGATATGGGGATCGAACCGTTTCTCGTCGCCTCCTCGGTCGTGGCTGTGCTGGCTCAACGGCTGCTGAGGAAAATTTGCGCGGACTGCAAGCGGCCCTACCAGGCGAGCGCAGACGAGCTGAACCGCCTGGACCTTCCGCCGGGAACCAAGCAGACGCTGTATCGTGGAGCAGGCTGCGCGGCCTGTTCCCAAACCGGCTATCGCGGGCGCACCGGCATTTTTGAGCTGATGGTGCTCGACGATGAAATCCGTCGCCTTATTGGAACAAAAGCGGATTCGTCAGTCATCAAGCAGGCGGCAGTCGCCCATGGCATGGTGACGCTGAAGCAAGAAGGCGCTGAGCGCGTCATCCAAGGCCATACGACGATGGAAGAAGTGATGCGGATTACCCAGCAAGAGATCGAAGTCTGACGATGCCTGTCTATCAATACCGCGGCTACCGGAACGACGGCGGGTCTGCAACTGGAATCGTGGACGCGGAAAACGTCAAGGTCGCGCGTCTGAAGCTCCGGAAAGAAGGAGTCTTTCCGACCGACGTCGTGGAGCAGGGGCAGCCTTCGGCGCGACAGCACGAAGGGGGCCAGACCAAAACCACCCTCAGAACCGGCCGTTCTGCAACACTCAGCGCCCACGACCTCGCGTTGCTGACCAGACAATTTGCGACGCTCTTAGTCGCCGGGCTTCCGCTGGTCGAAGCGCTCGGTGTCTTAGTTGAGCAGGCCGAAAAGAAACCCACCAAAGCGCTCCTTGCCGAGATTCGCGAAGAAGTCAGAGGAGGCAAGGCGTTAAGCGTCGTCCTGGAAACATACGGCAAAGACTTTTCTCCGATCTATGTGCATATGGTGCGGGCCGGCGAGACCAGCGGCGCCTTGGATCAAATTCTATTCCGGCTGGCGGAATTCCTGGAAAAGCAACTGGCGCTCAAAGCCAAAGTGACCAACGCCACCCTCTATCCCGCTCTCATGCTTTTCGTCGGCGTCTCGGTCCTGTTCTTCTTGATGGCCTTCGTCGTGCCGAAAATTACGGCGGTCTTCACCAGCATGAAGCAGGCCTTACCCTGGCCGACCGTCGTCTTGATGTCGATCAGCCAATTCTTCGCGGACTACTGGCTGTTGCTCGTCGGCTTCGCTGCCGCCTGCATATTCTTCATACGCCGCTTCATCCATACGGAAAAGGGACGGATGGTCGCGGATCGTGTGACGCTGCGCCTGCCGTTGATCGGGGACATAGCCCGCATGGTGTCGATCTCACGGCTCACGGGCACACTGGCGACGATGCTGGCAAGCGGCGTTCAACTTCTGGACGCTTTGGAGGTGTCCAAGCGCGTCATGAACAATCGGGTGCTTGAGGAAACCGTCGAGGGGGCCAGGCAAAACATCCGCGAAGGCGAAACCATCGCCGATCCATTGAAACGGAGCGGCGAATTTCCCGCCCTGGTCACCCATATGATCGCCGTGGGCGAACGAAGCGGCGACATGGAAGAAATGCTGCGCCGGGTCAGCCAGATTTACGACGGGGAAGTGGAACGGGTCATTACCCGGTTGACGTCGCTTCTGGAGCCCGTCATGATTCTTGCCATGGGCATCATCGTCTTTTTTATTGTCGTGGCGATTCTCTTGCCCATCTTTGAAATGGGCCAAATGGTTCGATAAGACAGTGATCTGTGAAGGGTGACGAAGTGATCGGCAGCAAGGAACAGGGAGGCATTCAATGAGCGAACGAGAACAACTCAACAACAGGCGCACGGTTATACTATGGAGAAGGAGGCTGGGGACTGCCAGCCTTCACCCATCACACGTCACGACTCACTCGTCACACCGTCGTTTCAGCGCGCAACAAGGCTTCACATTCATTGAAATCATGGTCGTCGTGGCCATTCTGGCCATTCTGGCCGCGTTGGTCGTCCCCCGTATTATGGGCCGCACAGACGATGCCAAACGCACGGCAGCCAAGGTGCAGATCAGGAATATCGAGGGCGCCCTGCAACTCTACAAGCTGGACAACGGAGTCTATCCCTCAACGGAACAGGGGCTCAAGGCACTGATCGAAAAACCGTCCGTCGGTGTGGTTCCCAAGAAATGGAAAGTCGGCGGGTATCTGCCGAACCTCCCTGAAGATCCCTGGGGCAATACCTATAAGTATCTAAGCCCCAGCAAGAAGGGAGACTATGAAATCACCTCGCTGGGCACCGATGGCGAAGTCGGCGGCGAAGGGATCAATGCCGACATCACCAACTGGAATCTCGAGAAGGAATAGGACATCCCTGGTCATGAGTCATCCGTCATTCGCCATTCGCCATTCGGCTCGGACGTCTGACGATGCCTCACGCCTGACGCCTCACGCCCACTTGCCACTTGCCACTTGCCACTCGCCGCTCACTACTCGCTATTCACTGTCTTCCTCCGGATTCACATTGATCGAGATGCTTATTGTTCTGTTTCTGCTGGCCGGTGTCCTTGCCATCGTACTCCCTCGTGTCGTCATCGGCGAAGACTTAAGTTCCACCGGACGCAAGTTCATCGGAACGCTCCGTACCCTCCAAGGATTGGCCTCAACAGGCCAAAAGCCCGTGAAGCTGTACCTGGACCTCGATCAGGGAACATACTGGGCCAGAGTGGTGGACGGCAAGGAAGAGAAACTCCCGCTCGATGCTGCCTGGGCGACGCCACGGTCGCTTCCGGAGACGATCCGGTTTTCAGAAATTTCCGTGAGACAGGACACACGCACCTACGGCCGGATCGATCTTTCGTTTTTTCCGAATGGGCGCATCGATCCGGTGACGGTCTATCTCACCGATCGAAGCAACAATCTGCTTGTGCTGGCCATCGATTCTCTTACCGGAGCCATCCGAACCAGCGAAGAACGGATTGATCCTTTGCGCAACAAACTGATTCCAGACCGGGTACGAACGTTACTGCGCCCCGCCGGAACCTGATCGCCGTGAACCGCCAAATTCCAAGGACACCGAGTGTGAACATGAGGAGACCGGTCCAGCATACAGCAGCCGACGAGAGCGGATTCACGCTGCTCGAAGTACTGCTGGCGATTGCCTTGCTGGCAATTGCCCTGCCCATCCTCCTCGGTCTCCGCAATTTTGATCTCGATCTGCATGCGAGAGCCGGCGAACTGACCGCTGCGACATTACTGGCGCAAGAAAAGCTGATCGAGACGGAACTGACAGGCGTCTATCCTCTCGGAGAAGCCGCAGGAGATTTCTCCAATATGCCGCTCGGAGCCCAGCCGCCGGCCAAGCCCGCCGATCGAGGCGCCGGTTATCGATGGAAGCGCATAATTGCGCCGACTCCTCTGGAATTGATTCGGGAGGTTCGCATCCAGGTCTCCTGGCCGCGAGGCGCGTTCGTCGAAACCGTGGAGGTGAGCACCTATGTTGTCGCCGGCCTCACCTTCTAGCACCCAAACGGGATTCACGCTGATTGAGGTGCTGGTCGCCATTGCGCTGCTGGCCGTCATCGGGGCGATGGTCTTTGGGTCGCTCGTCACGACGACCCAGGCGATGGATGCCGGGCGCGAACGGGCGGAACGAGAGCAGACCGTCAGAAGAGTGCTCCGCGTCATGGCTGAGGAAATATCGCTCAGCCAATACGACAAGATGTTTCCCTGGACGGGGATGAACGGCACACAGGAAGGACAGCCGGCCGATACTCTGGCCTTCCTCGCCATGAGCGAAAGCATGGGAAACGCGGCGCTCAAAGAAAGTGAGATCGTGAGAGTGGTCTACACCCGCGAACGGGATCGGTTGATCCGGTTCGTGCGGCGTAATCGATACAGCCTCACCGATGACGCGCTTGATCAGGTGGAATTGGCCGATCGCGTGAAGGGATTTAACGTACGGTATTACGACGGGCAGAGCCGGATCTGGACCGACGAGTGGCGCACGAACGACAAGATGCCGAAAGTGCTGCTCCTGGAACTGACGTTCCAACCCCCCAACGCGGATCCCTGGACCGTACGGGAGTGGATCACCATCGGAGCATCATGATGACGCTCAAATGGCCGGGAGAATGGCGGGAGACCTTGGCCTGGGCCGGAGGCGGTGTCTGCCTGTTGATCCTTTGCCTGGCGGCAACCTTCCCGTATGAAGCACTCCACAAAAGGATCGTGGCAGAGCTGAATCGGGCAACCGGTATGGACATACGGGTTGGCAATTGGACGGTAGGACTGCCGCTTGGGATCGAGTGGCGGAATGTGACGTTGGCCAAATCTGACTGGACGCCGATTCAACTCGCATCCCTGCAGGCCGATATAGGAATAATGCACGCGCTGAGCGGCGGGCTCGGGCTCGATGTCGTGATCCACCTGGAGGAGGCTTCGCCAGGGGGAGGGCTCGCCAAAGGAACATTCACCGCCGCGTCCTTTTCTTTGGCAGAACCTGTCTCCGTAGCAGGGCGGTTCCAACAGGTCGATCTCTCAAAGATCATTCGCCCATATGTCGGCCACGGCATGTTGAACGGAAATTTCACCCATCGGGTGGAACGAGCCCGTGCAGCAGACGGCACGATCAAGGGGGAAGGAACCTGGAAAGCCGAAGCTACGGATTTGACCATCGACCACATTCCCGTTGGAAACGGGCGTACACTGTCACTCGCCTTCAACCAGGCATCCGCTGAACTGGTCTGCAAAGATAGCCTGTGTGAAGTCACCGGACTGAAAGGCGAAGGACCTGATGGATCATTCACCGGTGATGGGACAATTACCGTACAGCAGCCGATACAGGACAGCCGATTAGCCTTACGCGTCACCATCGTCCCCGGCGAAGGTTATGCATCAAAAGCAAACACATTGGGCCTGCTCCCCCTTCCCCCGGGAAGCCCCATCACGGTAAAAATAGCGGGGACAGTGGCACAAGCAAGGATCGCGTTGTAAAGTAGGAGGAACGGTGCAAGTGTCAAGGTGCAAGATGCAAGTGGGAGCGAGCCACTTCGATGCACGTGAAACCCTTAACTTGAAACCTTTGCCTTGTAACTTGAACCTTGCACCCTGTAACTTGAACCTTGGAACTAAGAAGGCGGATTGATGGCGATCGTTACCGAATGCGTCGGGCTTGATATCGGACAGACCGGCTTGAAAGCCGTTCGTTTCCGCCGCCGATTGAGCGGGCGCGAATCGATCGACTACTTTCAGCATCCGATGCCGTTCGCCCGTCCGGAAGATTTGGAGCCGGCCCGGCGTGTGCAGTCGCTGCGCGGATTTCTTTGGCAGCACGGCCTCTATGCGACAGACCGGCTCGTCACCGCCATCCCCTGCCAGGATCTCTTTGTCAGAACCCTCTCCTTTCCCTTCAAGGACTCCACGAAACTGGCACAAGTCGTTCCATTCGAAGTCGAGAATCTCGTGCCGATGCCGCTGGAAGACTTGGCGATCGGCAGCCTCATCCTGCCGCCCGGGCAGACCCCTGATGGGACGCCCCGCGACAGCAAGGGCTCGGACGTGCTGGTGACCGCCGCACCAAAGGATAAGGTGGCCGAGCATCTCCGATTTTTGGCGCAAGCCGACGTAGAACCGTCGGCCATCAATGTCGATGCGATGGCACTCTTCTCCGTCACGCAATATTTGCGGGAAGAAAACGCAGCAGTTCCTCACGACCTTGCCATCATCGACGTCGGCGCATCCAAGACCACGCTTTGTTTAGTGCATGAAGGGCGGCCGGTCGTGCTGCGGACGATCCTCTGGGGCGGAAACCACCTCACCCACGCCTTGGCCGTTCGGGAAGCCTGTAGCTTTGCCGATGCAGAGCGGCTTAAGCGGTCAATGGCGATCGAGCAAGTCGATGCCTGGCTGGAGCCGTTGTTGAAAGAACTACGCGTGACGTTGCAGGCCTATGAAGGAGCCGAGCGCGGACGGCTGACTCACTGCTGGGTGTCGGGAGGCGGATCCAAGCTTCGGGAGATCGGTGGATTCATCGCCCGCAAATTGGGACTCTATCCCGTCGGGCCACGGCAGGGATTCGGCGCGAACAGCCCGCGCGCGTTCTCGATCGCCTTCGGACTCGCTATTCACCCCAAGATCATCAAGCCACGCTGGCGGTTCAAACCTTCCCCAATAGGGCTCGCGCTCGATCTCAAGGGTGTCACGGATGACGCAGCGCTGAAGTCCGATCTGTCCCCACAAGACCGCCGTTTGGCGGTCGTCGCAGCGCTGGTCATCGGACTGCTGGCTGCAGCAGATTTCACAACCCATCTGGTGTTGCAGGACCGCCGAGTAGACAGTCTGAAGGCAACCTTGCAACAACACTTCGAGCGATCCTTTGGAGCCGGTGCGGCACCAGGCGATGAGCTTGACCAGGCTCGATATCGGATAGGAACAATCGACAAGGCGTTGGACATCGTCGATGGCGTGCACGGGAAAGCCCTTCCCACCCTCTCGGCCTTCGTGAAACAGCTGCCGGATGGAACACCGGTGAAGGTCCGAGAGCTGACCCTGGACGGGGGGACGGTTCTCATGGAAGGAGAAACCACCTCGTTCGACGCAGTGGAAAAAATCAAACAAGCCTTCCTGTCGAGTACACAATTTGAAGAGGCCGCAGTGACGGAAACCCGCGTGGGGGCTTCGTCCAACCAGATAGTCTTTCGAATGACAGTCACGGTGCGCCGGCCATGATGCAGACCATGCGAGAACGATGGCACCAGATGTCCTCACGAGAGCAGACGATCGTGCTGGCAGGCGGGATCATCGTCGGCCTCAGCTTGCTGTTCGTGCTGGTCGTCGATCCCCTCCTTGCCACATTCGACAGACTGGATCGCCAGGCGGCTCGGAAGGAAAAAGACATCAAAGAATTGGCGCTCATAAGCCAGGAATATACGACGAAGCGGGATCGCCTGGCCAAGGCCGAAAGCCGCATGCCGCCGCCAGACAGCCAATTCTCGCTGCTGACCTTCATGGAAGAAGCGGCCGCCACCGCCCGCATACGGGACCGGATCGCCGGCATGCAGCCGCAAGTCCAATCGCTGACGCAGGGCTATCAGGAAACGGCGGTGGATCTTCGACTTGAAGGGGTGCAATTGCCGGAATTGCTGGCCTTGCTTGTGGCAATCGATCAAGCCCCCTACGAACTGCACGTCCGGCATCTGCAGATCCATCCCAAATTCGACAACCCTGCCAACCTCGACGCCACGGTCAGAGTGTTGAGCTATGCGAAAAGCTGATGAACGGGGCGTCGCGCTGCTTCTATCGCTCCTGATCTTGACCCTCCTGGTCGCGCTTATTCTTGAGTTTGACGCAGAAGCGCGCCGCGAATACCGCGAAGCCGCGGCATTCCGTGATAACTTCAAAGCGACCATGCTGACACGCGCCGGTGTGCAGGCCGCGCGGGCGGTATTGCAGCAAGACACGCTGCGAGACAAGAAAACCGGCGAGCAGTACGACGGGCCCGCCGACCTGTGGGCGATGCCCATTAAGAACTATGCGATCGGCGACGGACTGCTGAGCGCCCAGATCCAAGACGAGCGTGGCAAGCTCAATCTCAATGACCTGGCGGCAAACACGGGAGACGAGCTGCAGAAAAAGACGAAGATCCAGCGGGTCAAACGGCTGTTCGAGATGCTCCAAATCAACCCCGATTTGGTCGAAGCCCTTGTCGATTGGACCGATCAGGACGACATTCCGCAACCGGCCGGCGCTGAAAGTTTGCACTACCAATCCCAGAAACCGGCCTATCGCGCCGCCAACGCCTCGCTTCCATCGTTGGGTGACCTTCGGTTGGTGAAGGGGTTTACACCGGACATCGTCGACCGGCTATCGCGCTACGTAACCGTATATCCGCAGGAAGGCGGCGCGCCGATCAATCTGAACACGGCGGATCCTCTGGTCATCCAAGCGCTCGACCCCGAGATTACTCAATCCATCGCGATGGAAATCGTGCAAGGCCGGCCCTATAAGACCAAAGTGGATCTCGATCGGATTGGAAGCTTTCAGGCGATCGGCGCGAAACTGCGGGCCTCTCCCGATGCCTATGATGTAAAGAGCGAATACTTTTCCGCCCGACTATCCATCACCGTCAACGAATCGACCAAAACGGCCTTCGCGGTGTTGAAGCGTGATCCCAATAAGGGCGATAGCAGCGTGATCTACCTACGGACCTTTTAGCAGAAGAAATGACGATCGACGCGGGTTTGTGCTTCAGACTTAGACCACGATCCGCCAAGGGAGAGTCGACCGGTCGCCCCGGCGCGGCCGGGAGAGCAGAAGAACACTCTTGAATTTGGTTCCTCTCGATCAACCACTCGAACCTGACAAATTCAACTTCCCATTTCAGCTCTATGCCTGAGGTCAGGTCCCGGAAGCACTCGCCTCTTCAGTTTTTACCTTGAGAATGCTTTCGATCTTGGAGTCTGGTTCGAGTAATTTCACCGTAGTGGCATCGATAAGGGCCACCTGAAACCTCCCATCCAGCATGTCCCCCTGGCGAAGTATATGGATCTCCCGTCCTTTCCCCAAGAACGCCTTCTGCTCCCCGTTCTGATTGACATAGCCGAGATAGCGGTACTGGGCCATCTGCTCCCGGAGCTGCTGCTGCCGTAGCATTTCCTGCTGTCGTGCGAGTTCTTCCGGTGAAGGAGGCGGCGGTGTCGCGGGAGTTGGCGATGCGATGACCGATGCGGCGGCAAGAGCTTGTTGTTTCTTCAACGCAGCGATCTTCGCTTGGGAATTCGGCGACCGTGCTATGGTCGTGGCGGCAAAGATGTTTTTCTTAGGTGTAGCAGGGAGTTCATGGGCCTGCGCCTGCAGTACATGCACTTCCCACACGTCAACGAGGTCGGCCTGTCCCGCAGCAGGAGCCGGTTGCCTGGACTTGTATTTCAACGGCACTTCCGACGGCGGGGGCACCGCGATTACGTTGACATACAATACTACCAGCCAGACCGCAATCAGTCCGCCAAGTCCCACCCATTTCATCCAGGAAGTCAGACGATTGACACCAATCATACAGCCTCGCGTCGTAAATAGGTCGCGACCTTGATGTTCACAACGACCCGGGCTGCGGTCGCATCTCGTTTCTGCTCGCTCGCGACATCCAAACTTTCGATGACGAGGTAGGACTCGGCGGTTTCCAGTCGAGATAGAAACCGATAGATCGCCGTATAGTCTCCTGTGGCTTTGAAGGCGATGGTTGCCTTCACCGGTTGAGATCCTTCCGGTTTGTTGATGTCATAGCCCATCCCAGGGATCTTCACCTGTTCACGCTTGGCCAGATCCGAAAGGGCGAGCGCCAGCGACGTAAATTCTTCCTGTGTCGGCAATGCCTGTCGCACAGAGTCCAACTGCCGCTGGGCCGTTCGCGCCCGCATCTGTTGGGCTTTCGTCCTCTGCAAATCAGCCTGGACCTGCTTGGCAGTCTGATAGGTCTGCTCGGCAATACGCAATCGATCTTCAGCCGGGTTCAAGCCATAGACATAGCTCAACGCCACACCTACCACGGACAAGCCGGTCAGTATCGCCAGCGGCAGAAGCCTCTGTACCGCAGCCTTGGGGACATGGCCGATCGTCAGGTTAGGAAACGGCATTTTTGCGAGCCTTTTCTCCATTCCCGCGGTACTGCACGGTCACGGAAAATTCCACACCCGTGGCCTCACGCGCCCCTCCTCCATCGGTCTGCGGCGGATCGATGAGCTGGTGATGATGGAGGACTGGCTGATGAAAAGCCTCGCGTGCTTGCAACCTCGTCATGAGTGTCTGCAACATGGCCATGCCTGTCGCGTGGCCGTCGATGGTTATGGTAGAGGCTTTCACATCCCGGTGAATCTTCTGAACGGAGATACCGTCCGGCACCGCCTCTTCCAGATCAGCCAGCAACCGGGTCCACAAAAAGCCACGCTTCTCCGCCAGCTGATTGACAAAACGCACCTCATGCTGGATCGCCGCCATCTGAGAGGCCGAGAGAGTCAGCTGTCCCCGTTCGAGTTGCGCTGTGAGCTGCTGATTGAGTGCGTGAGTCCTCTCTGCAGCTACGGTATAGCGGCTCGCCTCCTCTTCCACGGTGCGCTTCTGCGACCACATCCAGCCGGCAAACAGACACGTGCAGATCAGGAGACCCGACAACCCCCATTGGACCACACGCATCACACGAATTATGCTCGGCACAACAGAAAACGGGACCGGCGGGATGCCCGACCGCACCGGTGGACGTGGCCAAACCGTAGAGAAAGTCATAAGGTCCTCATGACGCCAGCACGCAGGCAAGCGCGCCGAAGGAACAATGGTCAGGAACAGCGACCGTACGTTCGATCGGTGCTGTCGCCCATTTCGCCCGCAGGACCGGCACGGCCCACAAGGGCTCTTCGGACACCGTCCAGACTTCCGGCTGGTCTTGCACTGCAGCAGAAGCTTCCTCTTCGACGAGATAGAGCGGCGTCGTGCGGGGCATACCACGATCCTCATGCAGATCATCTTGCATGAAATACCGAAGCGTCTGGATCAGCTCCGTCTTCACTTCGACGTTGATACGCCGGGTGGGTTTCACTCGAAGCCCGACTGGCCGGCCGTGACGAAAAGCGAGTACGATCAAAGCCTCGGCGGTCCGATGCGCGAGATAGACTTCGCCTGCTGCGGGAAAAGCCGCATGCGCAAGACTCAGAAGATGGAAGGTGGACAACCCCATGGACACAGGAATGAGATTGGCGGCCTCACAGACCTGATGGTACTGGTCGAGAATGCTTTTGCGAATGGCCACCGCCAAGACCGAAACCCCGGTCGAGGGCGGCTCGGCGGCTGGAAACGTATGCCACCGAAGCATAAGATCAGGAGCCGTGAGATGTTCATCTTGGCGCAGACGCCAGCGAAGCAGGGCTTCCTGTTCGGCGCGCGCATGTGGAAACGTCTCAAAGTGACAGAGCGAGGGGATGCCGCAGGCCATGGGGAGATCGACGGCCACCGCTCGGTCGCGCATTCCATGGAGAAGTGCGTCGAGTTCCTTGGCCACAGCGGCCGGATCGGCCATATTCGGTGCGGCGGCCGACGGAGCCAGGAGTCCGGCGGGCAACGATCGGCGGGCCAGGCGCGTGACGGTCGGCACTCGGCGCCAGCGACGGCGCACCTCAACGAGGTCCAGCGCCTGGGCGCAGAAGCTGATCCCGAGCCTGGGTCGATGGATGGGAAAGAAGGAGAACATCGAGTCTCACCCCAGAAACGTCATCCGGTTGACTTCTTTCATCGTGGGCATTACTCAGTCGCCCTCAAATTTAAGGTAAAGATGCGGCTCATTCTGACACTTTTTAACTAGCTCGCTTACTTGTCCAAACAACGTCTTCACGGCAATCTCAACATCTCTATCGTTCTCCTGCACACTTTCGGAAAGTCGCTTCCATTCCGACTGGAAAGAATCCATTTGGAGCCGATTGAAATAGGCATTGCCGTATCGATCGATGAACCGAAGACAATGATAAGTCTCATCCCTAAGAGCCGGTATATAAGGGCCTAACAAGTCTTTCTTGTCCTGGATTTCCTGAAGCACCTCTCCAGACTCATCTTGAAGCTTCACTATTAAACCCATATGAGCACCCCATTCTTCTTATCAGCGAATCCTTGGCCCGCCTGGATGCATCGTTACAAGGTTGTTAGCTGCGTCAGTAACTACTGTATATATCGAGGTCGGTTGCCCTGTAGTAACATCCGTTCCGACAATGCGGCCAGCATCCACAATTCTTCTGAAATCGCCATTCGGTAGAACAACAGGTGCAATGGATTCTGATTTTTGTAACAAGTCAGCTATCTTTTCTCCTTGGCCAAAGATGCTGCCTCCTTCAGCTGTTGCTCCTGGGAAGTGCTTCTCCATCACATGCTTTAGAACCTTTCCACTAACATTAACCCCTCCGACAACAGGCAAAACATCTAACGAGCACAGAGATTCTCGAACAAACTTTTGAACATACTTCTCCCTCTTATCGAGCGGAGGTAGACATCCAGGCTGAGCAGATATCCCGGAGGACAATAATCCACTCGGATCGGTAAGATTAATAGGATTGTTGTTTGCATAAGAGTGAAGATTGACATCGCCGCCGCCGAAGCGGAGGGGATCCTCATTGAGGAAGCGTCCAACTTGAGGATTGTAGTACCGCGCCCGATAGTAGTACAGGCCTGTGCCGTCGTTCTCTCGGCCTGTAAACTGAAAGGGATTGCTCGATGCACCACTGGTGGAATTCTTTCCGAACGGTTCGTACGTGTACGATGTGGCTGTCACCCCACTGCTGTTACTCAGCGCGAGCACACTCCCCAACGCATCCGTGTGGTAATACTCCGCCCCGCTTGATTGCCTGACAAATGGTTCATCGACGTTGAGTCCTCGCAAATACGTCGCACCCACCGCGCCTCCACTAACCTCCTGCACGATATCTGCACCGTCATGAAGGGACTGAGAGGAAACACCATTCACAGTCTTGCTGTTGCGGCGGCCGAGCGCATCATAGGTAAAGGTCGCTGTCACACCTGGACCGTTCATGGCGATCAATCTATTCCGCGCGTCATAGGTGTACGTCGTCGTGCCAGTGGCATCTGTCTTACTGATCAGGTTTCCATTCTCATCATACGTGAAAGGCTGTTGCGCTGATGCCGGGCTGCCTAGCGCATGGAGTATGCCAACCAGCGCCATCGAGATGACCAGTAAGAAATATTTTTCAGGCCTGTGCTTCCTCCTTTTTTGCCTAATCCGTCTCGGAGTTTTTGTCATCTCACATTACCCCAAGAACGTCATCCGGTTGACTTCTTTCATCGTGGTCTCCCCCGCCAGAATCTTGGCGATACCGGCCTCGCGAAGACTCGTCATTCCGGCATCGATGGCGGCCTGACGGATCTCGGACGGGGGCTTCTTCTCGAGGATGAGATCCTTGATCCGGTCCGTGACGGGGAGAAACTCGGTGATGGCATGGCGCCCCCGAAAGCCAAGTCCGTGGCAATCCACGCAGCCTTTTTCGCCATAGAGCACCCGATCCGCAAACAGTGCCGGGGCAAATCCAGACCGCTCACACGACGCCGGGCTGACCGAGACCGGGACTTTGCATGATTCACAGAGTTTCCGCACAAGACGCTGAGCCATGATGCAGTTCAAGGAGGAGACAAAGTTATAGGGCTCGATGCCCATATTGACGAATCGGCCGATGACGTCGAACGCGTTGTTGGCGTGCACGGTGGAAAAGACCAAGTGGCCCGTGAGGGCCGACTGGATGGCGATCTGCGCCGTCTCGGCGTCGCGGATTTCGCCCACCATGATCTTGTCCGGGTCGTGGCGCAAGATAGATCGAAGCCCGCGGGCGAAGGTAAACCCCTTCTTCTCATTCACCGGAATCTGCACGACCCCCTTCAGCTGATACTCGACCGGGTCTTCGATGGTGATGACTTTATCTTCCTTTGTGTTCACCTCATTGAGCGCCGCATAGAGCGTCGTCGTCTTGCCGCTCCCGGTCGGACCGGTCACGAGAACCATGCCATAGGACGCCGTGATGGCCCGGCGAAACCGCGCCAAATCCTCCGGCTTCAACCCCAAGGAATCCAGATGCAGCCCCTTGTGGCCCGAGCTGAATTCTTCCTTCGCCAGGATGCGCACGACCACCGACTCTCCGTAGGCACTGGGAATGATCGATACACGGAAGTCGATCGTGCGCCTGTCAATACGAAGCTTGAAGCGTCCGTCCTGCGGCACCCGCCGCTCGGCGATGTCCAGCTCCGACATGACCTTGATGCGGGAGACAAGGGGATTGTGGAATCGGAGATCGAGCGGCTCCATCGCCGGATACAGGACGCCATCGATTCGGTACCGCACGTCTGTCACACCATCGGCCGGCTCGATGTGGATGTCGCTGGCCCGTTTCGTGAGCGCATTCAGTATGATGGTATCCACAAGCCTGACGATCGGGCTCTGATCCTGGCTGATCTTCTCGTGCGACAGAACTTCTTCGCCCTGCTCGTTCTCGTGGATCAAGACAGGCCGGAACTCGTCGGTCACACGGGCGACCATTTGACTGTTCCGTTCGCTTTCCTTGAGCGCCTCGGCAATCGCGTCCCGAGGAGCCACACAGAGCGACAGCTCTCGGTCGAGCAATCGGTCAAGCAAGTCCAATGTCTTGAGATCGGTCGGGTCCGATACCGCAATGGTCAGCATGCCGTCACGCTCCTCCAGCGGCACAAACCCATGTTGGCGCATCCAGTCCACAGGAATGGTGGGGTACGCACTGAATTCAACGCGGTAGCCATCCAGAGGGCGATAGGGCAAGCCCGCCCGTTCCGCAAGGACTTCGGCGAAGCCAGACTCTGAGAGCAGCCCCTCGTCGAGGATCAGACGAGCGAGGGCTCGTGCGGACCCCTGGGCCTGCTGGTCGAGCGCATCAGCCTGATCGGGCGTGATCACGCCACGGCGACGCAGGATGTCAGTCAACGATTCCTGTGGAAGCATGTGATAACGGACCTTCCGTCGTCGACCACAACAGTTATGGCAACCGGATTTCTTCTCCCACGTTCACGTGATTGCCGACACGGCCATTCACCGCCCGCAACGCATGCACAGTCGTGCGGTACTTGCGCGCCAGACTCCACCAGCTCTCACCCGGTTGCACGGTCACCCATGCAGGCTTTGACCGATCGGCATCCTCCCGCATGATATGGACCGCCGGAATGATGCCGTCCATCGCATTCTGGGTCGATCCGACAAACGGCGCGGACTGATTCATGGACGGTTCGCCCGTCTTCGCCTTGGCGACCGTGTCGGTACGCCGCGAGGTTGCGCCGGCCGGATTGTGGGTGGCGAGCACCATTGCAGACTTCATCTCCGCGAGCTCCTGACTCAACGACGCCACGGTGTCTTGCAGTAATGTCAGCTGACGTTCACTCTGGGTCCGGGGAGCGGAAACCTGGGCGAACTGGTCACGCTCCGCCGTTATGGCAACGACTTCATCATCGCGAGTCTGGATCATCCGCCTGGCTTCCAGCAGGACCTGGTGCGATGCACCGTTCTCCTGCCGCAACTGCGCCACCGTGGCCCGCAACTCCTGTACCTCCGCCTCTTGTTTCGCCGCGGCGATCCGGGTCGAAGCCATGTCGGCGCGGAGAGCGGCAAGCTCCTGCTCTCGCTCCCGCATGAGTTGCGTTGCACGTCGTACCTCGTCGGCCACGCTTCGGCTTGGGATATCAGGAGTGCCGGTACATCCTCCGGACTGGAGCATGAGACCGACGAATAACAGAGACAATCTCAATCGGCGCCCCTGGGTCTCCATGCCTACCATTCGTTATAGGATTTACCGTCCGAGATCGACACGAGCGGACTCCCGCTGTGCACATCTGAAATCCCACTCTCAGTGGAATCCGGGATCTCCTGCCATGTTTGGTTTGAACGAGTGATGGGATCGGCAGGTACGGATCTGAGATATCCTGCGGCAACGAGATCCGTCAGCGCGTGAGGATACTTGCCTTGATCCGCCCGATATTGATCGATCACATCACGCAGAACAAAGAGCGCTTGCTTGAGCGCCCCCTCCCGAGATTTCTTGATGCTCAGCTCGTAGTTCGGCATGGCCAAGGTCGTCAAAATCCCCACGATGGTCACTGCGGTCATGATCTCCAGCAAGGTGAAGCCACCGGCATGCTTCATCAACCGAGAACCTGACAAATCAGAAAAGTCCATAAATGGTGTGCTCCTACTGCACATGGATCACTGCCCGCTCGGTGCGAGGCGGCACCCCCCCGTCGCTTGGCACAGTCTCCAGCGTCAACGTCGTATCGCCTTTTACTTTAGCCTGAAAGAACAGCATGGCGAGGACACTGTCCCCTGTGCCCCCCGCCCCCTGTCTCCGTACCGTCAGCAGCACCTGTCCGTCCGTGGCGCGGGCTGAGATGGCTGCCGCACCTGGGCCCACACGCCGAAACTCCACCTGCACGGGGTCGTAAGACACGGTCACCAACGACTCCTTCACGGCTTCGGATGCCGTGATTGAAAGATCCACGCGAACCTCCTGCCCCACTGCAGCGGAGAGATCCGACGGACTCAAGGTGAACAGCCCGGGACCGCGCGCGACCAGATCAGGGGTCGGTGAAGAACCAGATGCTCCGCTCGAAGCAGTCGGTACGCCGGTTTGAGGCGCGCTCGGTGCCGGAGCAATCGGCAAAGGATTTTTTGTTTCAGCCGCGCCGACCGATGAAGACGGCGTGGCCGGCGGCCCACTCGGGCCGGTCATGGCAACGCCTGCCGGTGCCGTCTGGGAGACGGCCCGTGCGCGGGGCGGAAAGAGCTGCGTGGTGGCGAAATTTTGATCCGTACCAGACCAAAAAGCCTGATCTGCGATCGGCGGCGTGGTCAGGCTACGGACGACGCGTGGCGTAATGGTCAAAACCACCTCCGTTTCTACCCGATCCACCGTCGTCGCCGAGAGGAG
>Ga0315912_10000944_pt1 | contig 40716 bp, 35 predicted proteins | sample VfabasoilMG_FD_204469 | JGI IMG/M metagenome (GOLD analysis project Ga0315912, IMG submission 204469) | Garden soil microbial communities collected in Santa Monica, California, United States - V. faba soil | ecosystem: Environmental > Terrestrial > Soil > Garden | place: USA: California... | reverse complement strand
CCAAACCCCGAGTAGAGCGCCGCGCGCTGATGCGGGTTTTCGCCGTAGCGGAGATCGCGAACCTTCCGCAGGTCAACGGTCAGGCTCTCGGGAAATCCGCTCGCCACCACACGGGTGAACCCTGCATCGTCAGCCTTCACCGAGTTCAGAGTGGATGCGATCGCGCTATCGTAGCGAGCGGTGTGCGCGAACGCCTTGCGTGCGAGATCGAATCGGACGCTCGCTGACGGTCCGCCTGGTCGATCGAGTGCCTCGAGAACGTGCGCGTAGTCGGACGGCGACACGACCACGATCACATCGGCGAAGTTCTTGGCCGCGGCGCGGACGAGACTCGGGCCGCCGATATCAATCTCTTCAATCAAATTCTCGAACGGCGTGTCAGGGTTCTGCGCCGCCTTTACGAACGGATAGAGATTGACGACAACGATGTCGATCAATCCGATCCCGTGACGAGCGATTGCCTCGAGATCGTCCTGTCGAGATCGCCGCGCCAGGATGCCTCCATGAATATGCGGGTCGAGCGTCTTCACTCTGCCGTCGAGCATCTCGGGAAAACCCGTGACCGTAGAAACACCCACGACGGGAAGACCGCCACGCTCGAGCGTCAATGCCGTGCCGCCCGTCGATACCAGCTCGAAACCGCGGCCGTTCAGCCCCCTGGCGAACTCGACGATCCCGGTTTTGTCAGAAACGCTCAATAAGGCTCTACGCATGCGTGATCCGTGTGCATCCTGCGGAAATATCGACACTTAGACAGACAAATACTTGACACCCCTGTTACGCCGCGCATAGCATTAGGGCGCATTCGAGGGGCGTTCCCCGGATGTTGCAGTCGAGGCCGCGCAAGCACTCGCGGTCTTTTTTTGTGCCTCGAAGCTCATCTGCGGCTTCGGAACGCACGCGATCCAGCAGGTCCACTGTTCGCAGTGGCCGCGCTTAGCAAGCAGGGAAGAAGAACGATGCGCATCACAGGCAAGGTCAAGTGGTTCAATAACGCCAAGGGGTATGGATTCATTGAGCGTGAGGGTGGGAGCGACGTGTTCGTTCACTACTCCGCGATCAGTGGCAACGGCTTCCGGTCCCTTGAAGAGGGTCAGGCGGTCGAATTCGAGATCGTGGATGGCCCGAAGGGTCCGCAGGCAGGGAACGTCACCAAGCCCTAGAACCACACACGACCTGTCCGGCGCCGCCAACGGCGCCGGGCATTCAGCCCGGGCGCGCGTCCCTCTCCCCCGTCGCGCTCTCCCTTCAACACCTTACTTCTTCGGTTTGCCCTTCATGCCGCGAGCGGTGAAGGCAACCTTGCCGTCTTTGACCGCGACGCGGAACGCCACTTCAGGGCTGCCCTTTTCTTTCAGCGTGTTCACCTGGGTCTTCACGAGGTCGGCAAACTTGTGGAACGGGATCGCCTCCTGCCCCGCCTGCTTACGCGCCTGAGCCAGCTCGTCGTACAGCTTGTGCACCTTCTCCATCTCCTTCAACGGATCTTCGAAGGTGGTGACGTGCAGGACCTTGTCCTCGGGCCTGACCTTGGGTTTCTCCTCGACGACGGGTCGAGGAGGAGCGAACGGACCGGCACGCCCCTCTTCGCGCGCGCGGAGCCCGCGATCCCATAGGTCGATCGATTTCGCAAACCGTGTTTGCAGCGTCGTGAATCGAAATTTCTGACCGTAGTTCGGGATGTGCATCCGATCGAGTTGCTTGACCAGCCCCTCGACGCGCTTCCGCATCTCCCACGGCGGACGCTGAAGCCGGCCCGCGAAGTACATGTTGTACTCCGCTTCGAGCTTCTTGATCTCCGCCTCCAGGAAAGAGATCTGACTGTCGATGACGTCGGTCTCAGACACGGGCGGATCAATTGTACTGGCTCTAGGCTTTGGACCCTAGGCTCTAGAAAATCGTGGAAATCGAGTTCGCTGCGAGATCCAGGATCTTCGTCGGCAGGACGCCGAGATAGAAGATTGCGGCAATCGAGACGGTCAGTGCAGCCATGCCCAGCCCGGTGACACGAACTTGCACAGCGTCGCCCTCTCGCTCCGCCATGTACATCATGACGACGACGCGCAGATAGAAGAAGACGGAAATCACGCTGGTCAGCATGCCGATGACGGCCAGACTGTAGTAACCGGCACTGACAGCGGCGCTGAAGATGTACCATTTGCCGATGAAGCCGGCGGTCGGCGGCAGACCACCGAGCGAGAGCAGGCACACGGTCATCAGCGCGGCAAGCGCCGGGCGCGTGTGCCAGAGACCTGCGTAATCGCGCAAACTGTCGTTCGCTTTGTCGCGTGTGCCGAGCAACGCGATCACACCGAACGCGGCGAGATTGGTCACCGAGTACGCGAGCAGGTAGAACAGGATGGCTGCCTTGCCGACCTGATTCGCCGCCACGAGACCAACCAGCAGATAGCCACCGTGCGCGATGCTCGAGTACGCGAGCATGCGCTTCAGATTGCTCTGTGCCACTCCGACGACCGTGCCGAGCACCATGGTCGCAATCGCGATGAGGGCCACGACAGGCGCCCACTCGTCCTTGAACGGCTCGAACGCGGACAGGAACACGCGCGCAAACGCGGCGAACGCTGCCGCCTTGACGCCGGTGGACATGAAGCCGGTGACGATCGCCGGCGCACCCTCATAGGCATCCGGCGTCCACATGTGGAACGGCACGGCGGAAATCTTGAACGCGAAGCCAACAAGAAGTAACCCGAGCGCCAACAGAATCATCGGGTTGTTCGTCATCGACTGCGCCGAGAGGAAGGCGCCGACGGCCGCAAGCCTGGTGCTGCCGGTCACGCCGTAGGTGAAGGCGATGCCGTAGAGGAAGAACGCGCTCGAGAATGCCCCGAGCAGGAAGTATTTGAACGCCGCCTCGGTGCCCGGCAGGTGATCGCGGCGAATCGCCGTGAGCACGTAGACCGAGAGCGACAGCACTTCGAGCGCGATGAAGACGACGAGCAGATCGGTCGCCGTCGCCATCATGATCATGCCGACGATCGAAAACAAGATGAGGGCGTAGTACTCGCCGGCCGGTATGCCATCCCGCTCGAGAACTTGCGACGAGAACATGATCGTCAGCACGCCGACGATCGTCAGGATGACGGTCACGAACAGGCCGAAGTTGTCTGCGGCGATGACGCCGAACCCTTCGGCGTTGCGGCCCCACAGGAGGACGGCCGCCGCTCCGCCAAAGATCAGCCCGATGATGCCCAGCGCGCCGATCGGCGTTCGTTCACCAGGACGACGAAGCGCTTCTGCACCCATGGACGCCAGCGCGGCCAGGGTGACGCAAAGCATCGGGACGATCGCGTCTAACTGCGTATTGAACATGAGTCTCAGTAATTCAAGATGCAAAAGGCAAAATGCAAAAAGACGCTACGGCTCCGCCTCATTACGCTGTTGCGATGTGTTGCTGACAGTTTGCATTTTGAATTTTGCATTTTGCATTTCGTTCTGCACGCGAAGCGGCTGAACCGACTGCACCTGCTGCACGAGTTTCTGCACAGCGGGTTCCATCGGCTTCAAGAAAATCGACGGGAACACGCCCATCACGATCGCCAGCGCACACAACGGAACCACGCTCGCCCACTCGCGCGGTTTGAGGTCCGGCAGCGTTTCGTTCTCTTCGTTCGTGACGCTGCCCAGGTACACCCGCTGGAACATCCACAGCATGTAGACGGCGGACAGGATCACGCCCAGTCCAGCCGCTACGACGAAACGTGGATCCCACAGGAACGCGCCGAGCATCGTCAGGAACTCGCCGATGAACCCGTTGAGTGCCGGCATCCCGATCGAAGCAAGCGTGATGATGAGGAACGCCGCCGTCAGCCGAGGCATGACGTTCTTCAACCCACCGAACTCTGAGATCAGGCGCGTGTGGCGGCGGTCTGACAACATGCCCACGATGAGGAAGAGCCCGCCGGTGCTGATGCCGTGCGCCAGCATCTGGTAGACCGCGCCTTGCACGCCCTGCACGTTCATCGCGCAAATGCCAAGAACGACGAAACCGAGGTGGCTCACCGAGGAGTACGCCACCAGCTTCTTCATGTCTGGCTGGACCATCGCGACGAGCGCGCCGTAGACGATGCCAATCACCGCGAGGAGCGCGATCCACGGAGCGAACTCCGCGGCGGCCATCGGGAACAGCGGAAACGCAAATCGCACCAGGCCGTACGTGCCCATCTTCAGAAGGACGCCTGCGAGGATGATCGAACCTGCCGTCGGCGCCTGCACGTGCGCGTCGGGCAGCCACGTGTGGAACGGGAAGAGCGGCACCTTGATCGCGAAGGCGACAGCGAACGCGAGGAAGAACCAGCGCTGGGTCTCTGGCGCGATGTCCAGCGTGTAGAGTTTCAGCAGATCGAACGAGTAACTGCCCGTGGCCTCGCTGTGCAGATACGCCAGGCCGAGGATGGCGACGAGCATCAGGACGCTGCCCGCCATCGTGTAGAGCATGAACTTGATGGCGGCGTAAATCCGCTGGTCGTAGCCCCAGATCCCGATGAGGAAGTACATCGGGATGAGCATCGCGTCCCAGAAGACGTAAAAGAGGAACAAGTCCAGCGAGACGAAGACGCCGATCATCGCAGCCTCGAGCGCGAGGATGAAGATCGAGAACTCCTTCACCTTCTTCTCAATCGACTCCCAGGACGAGAGCAGGGCAATCGGCGTGAGGAACCCGGTGAGCACGACGAGCAGCAGGCTGATGCCGTCGATGCCGAGGTAGTAGTCGATGCCGAACGCGGGAATCCACGCCACACGCTCGACGAACTGGAACTCGGCGGATGCCGAGTTGAATCCGGCCCAGAGTGCCAGCGTGACGCCGAAGCTCACGAGCGAAAACACGAGCGCCAGCCAGCGGATCAGGCCGTTACGCCGCCCGTCGGCGTTGCCGACGAACAACAGCAATATGGCGCCAACCAGTGGCAACGCCCAGGACAGTGTCAGCATCTTCTCTCTATCGCCAGAGGTAGTAGCCCAGGATCATAACCACGCCGACGAATAGCGACCCTGCGTACGCGCGCACCGAGCCGGACTGCAAACGCCGCAACACTCCAGCGCTGCCGTCCACGATTGACGCGGCACCGTTGACCGCCCCGTCGATCACGCGCACGTCGAACCAGCGCCATAGGCCTTCGGTCGATGCGGCCTTGATCGGCTGGACGATCGTCGCGTCGTACAGCTCGTCCACGTAGTACTTGTTCAGCAGCAGCCGATGCAGCCCGGGGAACTCGCGGACCATGTTGTCGGCAACCCTGCGTCGCTTGATCCAGACGAAGTAGGCGAAGGCAATGCCGGCGACGGCAATGGTCAGCGACACGCCCATCAGCGTCAGCTCCAACGCCGCATGCTCGGTCTCAGCCGCCTCTCCTTCTTCCGCGGCCGCCTCGCCGACGGCAGCTTCACCAGCGACGCGAGGAGCACTGAATGACGGCTCGAGCCACGTAGCGAGCTCGTTGTGACCGCCGATCGCATGCGGAATTCCGATCCAGCCGGCAGCGACTGACCCGATCGCCAGAACGATCAGCGCAAGCGCCATCGCAGGCGGAGCGTCGTGAAGGTGCGAGCCCGATCCATGTCCGTGCGACGGGGCTGGCGCATGTCCGTGCGCGTCGTGAGCATCCGCCGCAGCAGGCGCGTCGTGCCGGCGCTCACCGTGGAACGTGAGGAACACGAGACGGAACATGTACGTCGCCGTCAGGAGCGCCGTCAGCGCGCCGATGGTCCACAGCAGCTTGTGACCCTCGACGAACGTCTCGAACAAGATCTCGTCCTTGCTGAAGAACCCTGACAGCGGGAAGACGCCCGCGATCGCGATCGCACCAATCAGGAACGTCCAGTACGTGATCGGCAGCTCTTTCTTGAGGCCGCCCATGTTCCTGATGTCCTGCTCACCGTGCAGCGCGTGAATCACCGCGCCGGAGCCCAAGAACAAGCAGGCCTTGAAGAAGGCGTGGGTGTAGAGATGGAAGATGCCGGCCCCGAACGCGCCGACGCCCATCGCCAGGAACATGTAGCCAAGCTGCGAGACCGTCGAGTACGCGAGGACGCGCTTGATGTCGTTCTGCACCAGGCCGATCGTGCCCGCCATCAACGCCGTCAGCGCGCCAATCACTGCGACAATCGTCAGCGTCTCAGGCGCGTGGCTGAAGAGCACCGCGTTGCGCCCGATCATGTAAACGCCCGCGGTCACCATCGTCGCGGCGTGGATGAGAGCCGACACGGGAGTCGGGCCTTCCATCGCATCCGGCAACCAGGTGTAGAGCGGAATCTGTGCGGACTTCCCGGTCGCGCCGATGAACAACAGCAACGTGGCAAGCGACAGGATGCCGAACCCGGCCTCCACCGGCATCGCGGCAACCGCCGACGCGACGCCCTGGAAATCGAGCGTCCCGAACTTCGCGAAGATCGCGAGCATCCCGAGGATGAACGCGTAGTCGCCGATGCGGTTGACGATGAACGCCTTCTTGCCTGCGTCGTTCGCCGACTTCTTCTTGAACCAGAAGCCGATCAACAAATACGAGCACAAACCCACGCCTTCCCAGCCGACGAACATCAGCGGGAAGTTGGAGCCGAGCACCAGCACCAGCATGAACGAGGCGAACAGGTTCAGATACGAGAAGTAACGCGCGAACTCGCTGTCGACCTCGTCGTGCATGTACGCGGTCGAGTAGATGTGTATCAACGATCCGATGCCCGTGATCACCAGGATCATCACCGCCGACAGCGGATCGACACGGAACGAGAGCGCGATGTTCAAGTCGCCAGACGCGATCCACGTGTAGAGCGTCTGCTCGATCGCCCGAGCTTCCGGCGAGAAGCCCCGAAGCTGCAAGACGGTGATGACCGACACGGCGAACGACGCCAGCATCGCGAGCGAGGCCAGACCACCCGACACGCCTTTCGGCAGGCGCCGCCCCATCGTCGAGTTGACGACGAAGCCGAGGAACGGAAATAGGGGAATTAGCGCGAGCATCTCACCACTTCAACGAACTGAAGGCATCAGGGTTGAGTGACTCTCGATGCCGGAACAGCGCGATCACGAGCGCCAGGCCAACGGCCGCTTCGGCAGCGGCGACCGTCATCACGAAGAACGTGATGATCTGGCCGTCGAGGTCGCCGGCAAAACGCCCGAAGGCAACGAACGTCAGGTTCACGGCGTTCAGCATGATCTCGATCGACAGCAGAATCGTGATCAGGTTGCGGCGGAGGAACACGCCGGCCGTGCCAATCGCGAACAGCACGGCCGACACGATCAGGTAATGACTGAGCGGAATCACTGCTCGCTCTCCCGTCGGGCCAGCACCACGGCACCGACCATCGCCACCAGAATCAGCACCGACGTGGCCTCGAACGCAAACGTGTGACGCGTAAACAAGACGCGGCCCATCTCGACGACGGAGCCCACCGTCGCCGCGTCGCTGCGCGAACCGACGGGTGCCTTGAGCTCACCGACTTTCGCGAGCGCCCATACGAGCTGCACGATGAGCAGTGTCGCGAGCAGCGCGCCAAAGCGGCCGATGCCTGGATGCGCCAGCGGGTGCGACCGGTCGTACTCGGCGGCATCCTCGCGCGGTGCATTCAGCAACATGACCACGAACAGGAAGAGCACCATGATGGCGCCGGCGTAAATGATGATCTGCGCGACGGCGACAAACGGCGCATCGAGTTGAATGTACAGACCCGACAGCGCACCGAACGACGCGATGAGCAGCAGCACGCTATACATCGGGTTTCGCTGCCCGATCACGAGCGCCGACGCGCCGATCGCCAGCGCCGCGAACGCGTAGAAGATGACGTTCTCAGGCATTGAGATACAGCACGATTGCGGCCGTGACGATCAAGTTGACCACCGATAGCGGGAACAGGAACTTCCAGCCGAACGACATGAGCTGGTCATAGCGGTACCGGGGTACCGTCCAGCGCATCCAGATGTAGAAGAACAGGAAGCCGCTGATCTTGGCGAGGAACGCCATCCAGCCGAGCCCGTATTCTTCGATGAGCGGATCAAGAGGGGTATAGAACGGCAACAGCCCATGCCAGCCACCGAGATAGAGGTTGGTGGCCACGGCGGACATCGTCGCCATGTTGATGTACTCGGCCTGTGGAAAGAGCGCAAACCGCACCGAGCTGTACTCCGTGTTGTACCCGGCAACGAGCTCCTGCTCCGCTTCCGGGAAATCGAACGGCGCACGATTGGTTTCCGCGACCCCGGCAATGGCGTAGATAACGAAGCCGACCGGCTGCACGAAGATCCACCACTGCTGGATGAAGCCGAACCACGTGCCGGCCTGCGAGTCGACGATCTCGCGCACCGACAACGTCCCAGCCAGCATGATCACGGCGGCCAGAGACGTCGCGTACGACAGCTCGTAGCTGATCATCTGCGCCGATGCGCGCAGGCCGCCGAAGAGCGAGTACTTGCTGTTCGAGGACCACCCGGCGAGCACGATCCCGTACACACCCATCGAGGTGATCGCGAAGATCACGAGCAGGCCGACGTTCACGTCGGCGGCACCGAGGCCGATCGGTTTGTCGAGCAGGCCGAAGAGCGTCGTCTCGGCGCCCCACGGAACCGTGGCGAATGCCGCAAATGCAGCCGTGACCGAGAGAATCGGCGCGAGCGTGAAGAGCCACTTGTCCGCGCCCTTCGGCCGCAGCTCCTCCTTGAACAACAGCTTGACGATGTCGGCGAGCGGCTGCAGCACACCGTGCGGCCCGACCAGGTAGGGGCCGTAACGCTGCTGCATGAAGCCCATGATCTTCCGCTCGGCCAGCACCAGCAGTGCTGACGCGTTGATCAGCATGAAGAACGTGATGCCGATGACGATGAGCTGAACGATCGTTCGCAGATCCATGCTCAGTGCGCCCCCGCCATGAGCGGCTGCTTCGCGCGCCAGCCGGCGGGCAACGTGCAGCGGCCTTCCTTCACGTGCGCTTCGAACTCGTGGCGGAACAGGTTCAACGTGGTCAACACCGGCGTCGCCGCAGCATCACCGAACGCGCACAACGTCTTGCCGACGATGTTGCTCGCCACGCCGTAGAGCAGATCGATGTCCTTCGTCCGACCCTCACCGCGCTCGACGCGCTGGAGCAACTTGTACAGCCAGTCGCCACCCTCGCGGCACGGCGTGCACTTGCCGCACGACTCGTGGCGATAGAAGTGCAACAGGTTCATCGCCAGCCACACCATGCAGACGCTGTCGTCCATCACGATGAGCCCGGCAGACCCGAGCAGCGATCCCGCCTTCTGAATGTGATCGAAGCTTGCCGGCGTATCGAGCTGGTGATCGAGCAGGATCGGTACTGACGATCCACCGGGGATGATCGCCTTGAACTTGCTTCCGTTGAGCATGCCTTGGGCAAACTGATCGCCGTAGATCAATTCACGCAGCGTCGTGTTCATCGACGCTTCGTAAACGCCTGGCCGCTTCACATGGCCGCTGATGCAATAGAGCTTCGGGCCGCCGTTTTTTTCGGGGCCTAGACCGGCGAACCACTCGGGCCCATTGAGGACGATGAGCGGAACGTTGCACAGCGTCTCGACGTTGTTGACCGCCGTCGGGCACTGGTAGAGACCCGCGACGGCCGGGAACGGCGGCTTGATGCGCGGCTGTGCGCGCTTGCCCTCGAGCGACTCGATGAGCGCCGTCTCTTCGCCCGCCTCGTACGCGCCGGCACCACGATGCACGTAGACGTCGCAGTCGAAACCGCTGCCGAGGATGTTCTTCCCGAGCAGCCCGGCCCGATAGGCCTCTTCGATCGCGCGCTCGAGCGTTTCCTGCACGTGGTAGAACTCGCCGCGGATGTAGATGTAGGCGACCTTGGCGCCGATCGCGTAGCAGCCGATGGCGCACCCTTCGATCAGCAGGTGCGGGTTGCGCTCCATCAGCACGTGATCTTTGAACGTGCCCGGCTCGCTCTCGTCGGCGTTGCAGGCGATGTACTTCGGCTTCGGCGTGTCCTTGAGGACGAACTGCCACTTGAGCCCGGTCGGGAATCCAGCGCCGCCACGGCCGCGCAGCCCCGACGCCTTCACCTGCTCGATGATGTCGTTCGGCTTGAGCGTCAGCGCCTTCCGCAGCCCTTCGTACCCGCGCGCGTTCTTCTGATAGAAGTCGAGCGTGAACGAGTTGGGCTCGCGGACGTGGTTGGTCAGGACTGGTTGAAATGAAGCCATTTTGAATCTTGTAGTAGGCGGTAGGCAGTATGCCGACTGCCGTTCCTGCCTACTGCTTACCGCCTACTGCCTACTACTTCTTTTCAACATGCAGATGACATCCAGTGAACGCGGCCCGACCGCGCTTCTTGATGTCATCCACGAATGCGCCTGCCTGTTCCGGCGCGAGCCGTTCGTGCCAGTCGTCGTTCACCATCACGACCGGCGCGCGATCGCACGCGCCCAGGCACTCGACTTCGATCACCGTGAACTCGCCGTCGCTCGTCGTCTGACCCGGGTGCACGCCGAGCTTCGCGCACAACTCCTCGGTCACTCGCTCCGCACCCATCAGCGCGCACGAGAGCGTGCGACAGACGTTCAGCACATACTTCCCGACCGGCTTCGTGTAGAACATCGTGTAGTACGACACGACGTCCTCGACTTCTGCCGCCGTGCACCCGATCTGCGTCGCAACGAACCGCATCGAGGTGCCGGTGATGTAACCCTGTTGCTGCTGGACGAGATAGAGCGCGTAGAGAATCGCGGACTTACGCTGATCGGCCGGATAGCGTGTGACGTTCTCGTTGAACTTCGCCTGGTTCTCGGCGCTGTAGACGAACGCCTCACCCGCTTCCGCCAGCTTCCGTTCCGATCTGTGGAACTTCGCTGGCGCGTAATCCATCTGGGGATGAAAGCTCACCGGTCGCAATCTCCCATGACGACGTCAGTGCTGCCAATGACGGCGACCAGATCCGCAATCAGTCCGTTCTGAACGATGAACGGAATCGCCTGAATCGCCATGAACGACGGCGCACGCATCTTCACGCGCCACGGACGATTGCTGCCATCGGAGACGATGTAGCACCCGTGCTCGCCGCGCGGCCCTTCGATCGGCACATAACAGTCGCCCTCGGGCACCGTGAAGCCCTGCGAGTAGATCAGGAAGTGCTGAATCAGCGCTTCCATTTCCGTATAGACCTTGTCCTTCGGCGGCGGCACGACGCGCGTGTCGTCGCATGCCCACACCCCTGTCGGTGTGATGCGCTGGATCGCCTGCTTCGCGATAGTGATGCTCTGACGCATCTCGGCGATGCGCACGCGATACCTGGCGTAGACGTCGCCTTCACTCGCCGTCGGCACGGTGAAGTCGTAGGTCTCGTATCCGCAATACGGGAAGTACTTGCGAACGTCGTAGTCCGATCCCGCCGCTCGTGCAATCGGGCCAACCAGGCCCCACTGAAATGCGTTATCGAGCGAGATGGTGCCGACACCCTCGGTGCGGCGACGGAAGATATCGTTCTTCGTCAGCAGCCGCTCGAACTCGTCCATCTTGGTCGGGAACCGATCGAGGAACTCGTTCACGGTCTCGTGAAAACCGCGCGGCAGGTCCTCGCGGAGTCCGCCAATCCGGATGTAGCTCGGAAAGAACCGGAAGCCAGCGATCAGCTCGTTGATATTGAGCAGCAGCTCGCGCTCGCGGATCGCGTAGAACAGCATCGAGACCGCGCCGATTTCCATCGCGTGCGTGCCGAGCCAGATCAAGTGGCTGGCCATGCGCTGCAGCTCCGCGATCAGCACGCGGATGTCGTTGACGCGCTGCGGCATCGTCAGCCCGAGCAGCTTCTCGACGGCGAGCGCATACGCGAGGCTGTTCGATTGAGCGCCCAGATAATCCATGCGCTCGACGAGCGGGATGACCTGCTGCCACTTCTTCTGCTCTGCGGTCTTCTCGATGCCAGTGTGCAGGTAGCCGATGGTCGGCATCACGGATTGAATGACCTCGCCATCGAGCTCCAGCACCAGCCTCAACACGCCATGCGTGCTGGGGTGCTGCGGCCCCATGTTCACGGTCATCGTCTCTGTGCGAATTTCAGCCATGCTGCCTTGTGTGCCTACCGCCTACTGCCTACTGACTAGTGAGCTCGCTTCACGCGATCGCGCTCGATGTTCGCCCTGAACTCTTGTTCGCTGACCTCGAGCGGCTCGTACGTCTGCGCCGCCTTCCGGATCTGCACGGGGTAGTCTTTGCGAGCGGGATGGCCTTCCCAATCCTCGGGCATCAACAGCCGGCGCAGGTCGCCGTGGCCGTCGAACACGATGCCGAACATGTCCCACACCTCGCGCTCCGGCCATGCGGCACCACGCCACACGCCCTGCACAGTCGGAACCGATGCGTCGTTGCCCACGCGCACTTTCAAGCGCAGCCGCAGCTTCTTCGAGATCGAAAGCAGGTGGTAGACCACCTCGTATCGAGGCTCGCGCGGCAGATAGTCGGCTGCCGTGACCTCGGCCAGCACCTTGAAGTCGAGTGACGGTGTATCGCGCAGCGCCCGGCACGTTTCGACCAGTCGATCGGCCGGAACGTAAATCGTGGCGAAGTCTACGCTTCGTCCCGCTTCGAGGGCCGCACCGGGCACCAGCGGCTGCAGGATGTCGATGATGGCGGAAGAATCCAATTACCTAAGACCCTATGCTCGTGAGCGCTCGATCTTCTGCTGCAATTGCACGATGCCGTAGATCAACGCCTCCGGACGCGGAGGACATCCCGGCACGAATACGTCAACCGGCACGACCTGGTCAACGCCCTGGACGATGGCGTAGTTGTCGAACACACCGCCCACCGACGCGCAGGCGCCCATCGAGATCACCCACTTCGGATCGGGCATCTGGTCGTAGACGCGCCGCATCGCCGGCGCCATCTTTCGCGAGAGCCGGCCGGCGACGATCATCAGATCCGACTGGCGCGGCGACCCGCGAAACACCTCCGCACCGAATCGCGCGATGTCGTAGCGGCTGGCCGCCATCGCCATCATCTCGATGGCGCAGCAGGCGAGCCCGAACTGCGCGGGCCAGATCGCCGAACGGCGCGCCCACTGGATCAGCCATTCGAGCTTGGTGGTGATGAAGGGAAGCTCCGGGTCGAGCCCGTGTTCGTGAGAATCAGCCATGGGTCATGCGGCTTTCTGATCGCTAGTGCCGCGCACACGTCGCGCAGCGGGGCCCCAGTCGAGCACGCCCTTCCGCCACACGTAGGCGTAGCCAACAAAGAGGACCAGGAAGAACGTCAGGATCTGGAAAAATCCGAGCCACCCGAGGCTGCGCAGTGCCAGCGCCCACGGGTAGAGGAACGCGATCTCGATGTCGAAGAGCAGGAAGATCATCGCCACGAGATAGAACTTCACCGAGTGCCGCTCGCGGGCATCGCCAACAGCGGGCATGCCGCACTCGTACGGCGCCAGTTTTTCGGGGGTGGGGTTCTTCGGACCGAGCAGGATCGAAAGGCCGATCATGACCGCGGCGAAACCCACGCCGAGGACGATCATGATGACTACGCCAAGCCAGCCGTCCACCATTTAGAGGATCACCACAGGCGGGTTACTCGCAGCGCGCGCCACTCGCGCTTGTGAAGAGTTTCCCAAACCTGTTCATGCTATAGAACCCACTCTGAAAGGTCAATTACGACACCCTTGTCGTGCAGCCTCATCTCGCGCTGACTTCCCACATGTAACCGGGCTCCGTCGTCAGGCGTGTATCTTCCACCGGCGATCCCATGGAGAAGTGATACAGGCTCTGCCAGTCATGGCCGTTGAGGCCCAGCAGATCATGCACGGCATCGTCATAGAAACAGCCGATTCCTGTCCCGCGTGAACCGGCGGCCTCGGCCTCGAGATAGAGAACCTGGCCGATCATCCCGCACTCCCAGAACAGCCGTCGGTAGAACCACTGGCCCCGATCGCGGATCGCCGATTCGAAGCGGGCGATCATGCCAAGGCTGAAGAACCCGTCGCTTGCAATCTCCTGATCGCACGAAATGCGATTGGCAGCCCACCTGACGTCGGTCGGCAACAGCAGAAAGAGCCCGTCCGCGACCGGTTCCCACAGAAACTCCGGACGCATCGCGGCCCGCCATTCGTCGGCGACACGCGGCTCGCGGACGTAGGCGTACATGCCGGGCACCAATCCATCCACTCGGTGAACGAACAGCACGAGATGGACGTGAGGAGGCCAATCGATCGCGTCAAACGGCGGCGCAGAGGGCTCGAGTCTCGACAGCATGGAAAGGAATCGTTCCCGCGACAAGGTTGTTCTCCCGTCAAACGCCACCGCGCTGCGCCTTTGCAAAATCAACTTTGGCGCAAACTCCCAACTTCCAACTCCCAACTCCCAACTCTGCGTCCCTACGCCTTGGGAGTTGGGCCGTTTGGGAGTTGGGAATTGACCAGGGTAGGCCGTGGCCTGAGTCACTTTGTCGATGACATCCCACTCGTCGTGACCGCGGCTCAGGACGTTGGCTTGGCCCTGCCAGCCCGCGTTCCGCGCGGCTGAAACAAGCGCAGCACGGTCTCGCGGGCTCCACGACATCGAAGGCCCGACGAGCGCAAGGCACTCCGGATGTTCAGGCTCGGCATCCGCGCGGTCTTGCTCCCGGTCCACCCCGAGCAGCGTCGCCAGGTCGTCATCAGACCATTCGGGCAAAAGCCTGAGAGTCCATCCAAAGAGCGCGGCCGACGCCCGCAACGCAGCGATCGCATGACCCACGTCGTGCTGGCAGTATCTGAATGCGCGCTCACCGTACTTCCACGCTTCGCGCCATTGAATCGACGTGAGCGCGACGAGAAAGCCTTCCTCACCACCAAGAAATGCCTGCCATTGGTCGGCGGGCACAACCGCGCGCTCCTCGACAGCGTGATCGCGCGCCGCGTAATGCAGGATGCGTCCGTCGAGGACGATGTAGGCCTCGGTGGGGTGAAGGTTGCCGCTCGAAGGATTGACGCGGAGCGCCCAGCGCGTCTCTCGATAGGCTTTCCAAGCGGATAGCCCGAGCGAGTAACGAAGGAACCAGGCGACGGAATCGAGGTGTAGTGGCGCCGCGGCGCGGTCAGTTCCCCTATCGCTCGCGGGCGCCTCTTCGTGAGGAAGCGGAATCAGTCGCGCGCCCGCATAGCGGCGGAAAGGATCGGGTTGCGTCGCCCAATCCAGATACCCGCGCGATCGGGCGAATCGACCGAAATGGTGCTTGGTGGTCTCGTGGTATTCGAGTGAGACCAGCAGCGGTCAGCCCTACTTCGAGAGCGCAGCCAGACGCTTGTCGATTTCGACGATCGCCTGTGAGAGCTGCTGCTTGCGCGCCTGGTGAGCCGTGCTCTCCATCTGGCGCTGCATCTCGGTACGCGCCAGACGAAGCGACTCCACCTGTCTTACACGCTCGGGATCGATGCCCTTGGCACCCTGCTTGGCATTGCGTCGCTCTTGCTCGCGCTCTTCCATTCGCTCGGCGAGGCGGGACTCCGCATCGACAAGGCCTTCACCTGCATCACCCATATTCTTCGATTATCAACATACAAGCGGCCAATGCACAATCCCCGGATTTTGGATGGTGGTTGGTGTCGACGGTTGGGAGTACGTAGTTGGTGGTAGGCGGTCGGGCGGATCGTGGATAGTGGATGGCATGTCCCGGCGTGCTGCGCTCGACATTTTCCACCCAGCCGTGACCGAGTGGTTCACCAGGACGTTTCCCTCTCCGACGACTCCGCAACTGCTCGGCTGGCCCGCGATCGCTCGTGGCGAATCCACGCTGATGCTCGCGCCGACCGGCAGCGGCAAAACACTCGCGGCATTTCTCTGGTGTCTCAACCGCGTGATGTTCTCGCCCGCACCGCCGCAGCCATCGCGGTGCCGCGTGCTGTACATCTCACCGCTCAAGGCACTCGCGGTGGACGTGGAGCGCAATCTCCGCGGACCGCTGGACGGCATCAGCGCTGTCGCCCGTGCACAGAATTTGACGGTCACCGTTCCCGAGATTGCCATTCGCACAGGAGATACGCCGGCGCTCGACCGCGCGCGGTTCGGTCGCAACGCTGCAGACATTCTCATCACGACACCCGAGTCGCTCTTCCTGCTCCTCACCTCGAACGCGCGCGAACGTCTCACCTCACTCGACACCGTCATCATCGACGAGATCCACGCGCTCGTTCCCGGCAAGCGTGGAGCGCATCTCGCCCTGTCGCTCGAACGGCTCGAGGCACTTCGCGACGCGGATCGTGGGCCGTTGCAACGCATCGGTCTCTCGGCGACACAGCGGCCGCTCGACGAAGTTGCGCGCTTTCTCGGTGGCGCCGTATCGAGCACGCCTCGCGCACGTCGAACGAAGAAAAGCGATCGTGCCGCAACGACGGTGGAGGCAGAGCTCCGCGATGAATTGACGGAGACCGATGGGGCGGTCAGGTATCGCTCCGTCACGATCGTGAACGCGGCCGAAAAGAAGCGGCTCTCGCTGCGCGTCGAAGTGCCCGTCGAAGACATGGCGCGGCTCACGAAGGCGGACGCACCCGCGACCGACGCCAAGGGACCAGTGAGACCGTCGATCTGGACGTCGGTGCATCCGCGACTACTCGAGCTCATTCGCGCGCACCAATCGACACTGCTTTTCGTGAACAGCCGGAGACTGGCCGAACGGCTCGCCGCATCTTTGAATGAGCTCGCCAGCGAACCGCTCGTGCGCTCGCACCACGGATCGATGGCACGCGATGCACGCAGCGAAGTCGAAGAACTGCTCAAAGCCGGCGGCATCCGCGCGCTCGTCGCCACCTCGTCTCTCGAGCTCGGAATCGACATGGGCGCCATTGATCTCGTCGTGCAGATCGAAGCGCCGCCATCAGTAGCGAGCGGCCTGCAACGAATCGGGCGCGCCGGGCATCAAGCCGGAGCGATCAGCGAGGGCATCGTTTTTCCGAAGTTCCGCGGCGACCTCCTCGCCTGTGCGGCGGTCACACGCGCGATGCACGAGGGACACGTCGAGAGCACGCGCTATCCACGCAACCCGCTCGATGTCCTTGCGCAACACCTCGTCGCGATGGCGGCGATGGAGCCGTGGAGTGTTGACGAGATCTACGCGCGAGTGAGGCAGGCAGCACCGTTTGCCGAGCTCAGTCGTCGTGTGTTCGAAGGCGTGCTCGACATGCTGTCGGGTCGCTATCCCTCGGATGAATTCGCGGAGCTCCGTCCGCGCATCACGTGGGACCGCGTGCACGGAGTGATCTCCGGCCGCACCGGCGCCAAACGTGTCGCGAGCGCAAACGCCGGCACGATTCCCGACCGCGGGCTCTACGGCGTGTTCCTCGCGGGCGCCGAGCGGCCCATGCGGGTCGGTGAGCTCGACGAAGAAATGGTCTTCGAGACCGAGGTCGGCGACACCTTCACGCTCGGGGCGTCGACGTGGCGCGTGGAGGAGATCACGCACGACCGCGTGCTCGTGTCACCGGCGCCGGGCGAGCCCGGCAAGATGCCCTTCTGGCACGGCGACCGGGCCGGAAGGCCGGTCGAGCTCGGAATGGCGATTGGAAAGCTGGTCCGCGATCTGCGCTCGATACCGAAGAACGCGGCGATCGATCGCCTCGTTCGCCTGCACGATCTGGATCAGACCGCCGCCGACAACGCGCTGCGCTATCTCGACGATCAGGCGGCGACCGGCGCAGTGCCCGACGACCGCACGCTGGTCATCGAGCGATGCCTCGACGATCTCGGAGACTGGCGCGTGTGCCTGCTCTCTCCACTCGGCAGTCGCGTGCACGCGCCGTGGGCCATGGCCGTCACCGCTCACATCCGCAGTCAGACGGGCATGGACGTCGAGGTCATGTGGGGCGACGAGGGGTTCGTCGTGCGCTTCGGCGACGTGGAGCGGCCACCGGACCCGGCACTCCTGCTGCCGGAGCCTGAGGAGATCGAGGGGCTCGTCCTCCGGCAACTCGGCTCGACGTCACTCTTCGCCGCGCGCTTCCGCGAGACGGCCGCGCGTGCACTGTTGCTCCCGAGGCGCCGGCCCGGGATGCGCACACCGTTGTGGCAACAACGGAAACGCGCCTCCGATCTGCTCGCGGTGGCGTCTCGATTCGGATCGTTTCCCGCGCTGCTCGAAACGTATCGCGAGGTATTGCGCGATCACTTCGACATGCCCGCGTTGGTGGACGTCCTCCGTCGTGTATCGAAGCGGACATTGCGCGTGGCAACCATCGACACGACGACCCCGTCGCCCTTTGCCGCGTCACTGCTTTTCAGCTACGTCGCCAACTACATCTACGACGGCGATGCGCCACTCGCGGAACGACGGGCGCAGGCACTCTCGGTCGATCAAGGTCAGCTCCGCGAGCTGCTCGGCGACGCAGAGTTGCGAGAGCTGCTCGATCCAGCCGCTCTCGGCGCCATCGAGCAGCAACTGCAGCAGGTGGACGAGACGCGGCGTGTGAAGTCGCCGGATGGCATCCACGACCTGTTGCTTCGAATCGGCGACCTCACACGTGAGGAGATCCTGGCACGCGCCGCGCTGCCCGACGCCTCGAGTGCCATCGCGGAGCTGGAGCGAGCTGGCCGAATCGTCCTGCTTCAGATCGCTGGTGAGCCGCGCTACGTCGCGGTGGAGGACGCCGCACGCTATCGAGATGCGTTGGGCACGTTACTGCCGGCGGGCCTCCCCGAACCCTTGCTCGAGCCAGTGCGCGACCCCGCCGGCGATCTCGCACTGCGATTTGCCCGCACGCATGCACCCTTCGCCGTTGACGCGCTCGCCAGGCGGTTCGGCCTCGGCACGGCGATCGCGGAGTCGCTGCTGGCCAGGCTGACTGAGTCCGGCAAGCTCGTTCAGGGTGAGTTCAGGCCTGGTGGTGTCGAGCGCGAATGGGTTGACGCCGACGTGCTCAGACGCTTGCGCAGTCGTTCGCTGGCGCGGCTGCGACGCGAGGTCGAACCAGTCTCCCCGGACGCGCTTGGACGTTTTCTCGTCGCGTGGCACGGCATCGGCTCGTTGCGACGCGGCCCCGAAGCATTGCTCGACGCGATCGAGCAGTTGCAGGGCGCACCGCTGCCCTTCTCCATCCTCGAACGAGACGTCTTGCCGGCACGAGTCGCGGGCTATCAACCGTCGATGCTGGACACGTTGATGGCTGCGGGCGAAGTCGTGTGGGCCGGTGTCGAGTCTCTGGGAGAACGAGACGGCCGCGTGGCGCTCTATCTGACCGATCACATGCCTCGCCTGCGGCCTCCGTCACTGCCGGGGAGCAACGTTGAGGGACGAGCGGCAGACATCCTTTCGTATCTGCGTTCTCACGGCGCATCGTTCTTCTCTGCACTTCACGAAGGCAGCGGCGGCGGGTTCCCGGGTGAAACCGTCACTGCGTTATGGGGCCTCGTCTGGAAAGGGCTGGTCACCAACGACACGTTGCACGCGCTGCGTGCCTACGTCAGCGAGACAACAACGAAGCCACCGAAGCGAGGCCGGCCTGCGCCGTTCAGGTCGCGACGGCTGGTGCCTCCGACAGCGGAAGGCCGATGGTCGATCGTGGACGCACCGCGTGCAACGAAGTCCTCGGCGACGGAGTTCAGCGCCGCCATCGCGAATCAACTGCTCGCACGACACGGTGTCGTCACCCGAGAGACGATCGCGCACGAGCCGGTCGCAGGCGGCTTCTCGATCGTCTACCAGGTCCTCAAAGCCATGGAGGATGCGGGGCGCGTCCGCCGCGGCTACTTTGTTGCCGGCCTCGGCGCGGCGCAATTTGCGATGCCGGCGGCACTCGACTTGTTGCGATCGCTCCGTGACACGCCAGAGACGTTCAAGGCGCACCTGTTGTCCGCAACCGACCCGGCGTCCCCGTACGGCTCGCTCGTGAAGTGGCCAGGGCCGGCGTGGACCGAGGATGGAACGAACGATGGGAGTCGCGGACCGACTCGAACGGCCGGCGCCTTGGTGATCCTCATCGACGGCTACGCCGGCGCCTACCTTCGTCGCGGCGAACGAGAGCTTCTGCTCTTCATGCCATCTGCCGAGCCGATCAGATCGCACGCGACGCAGGCCGTCGCGCGATCGCTCGTCCACTGGTCCGCGTCACGCGAAGAAGGGCGCCGAGGAATGTTGCTCGCCGAGATCGATGGCGTGCCGGCCTCGACTCATCCCGCGGCGCGCATTTTCGTCAAGGAAGGATTCCTGGCTACCGCGATGGGCCTTCAACTGAAACCGCCGCGGCCTAGCCCTGCAGACTCAGACGACGGCGCCGATGCGCAAGCACCCGTTCCATGAAGTCGCTACGCACAGACGCATCCTGAAGACCTGTCTCGTCTTCCACCGGCAAGTCCGGGAACGCAGTCGTGAGCGCTTCGGCAAACAACCCGCGACCCGCGCGCTCCATTTCCCCGCTCCCGTGCACCTCCACATCGCGCAACCCGCAACTTGGCGAGTCCGACTTGAGCACGTAGCCATCGAGATCGCCAAGCGTCCGCATCCTCGCTGCCGACCACGTCGTCATCGTCTCGGTCCAATCGGTACGGCTGCTGACGCCCAGCAGGCGCACGCGAGCCTGTCCTGCCTTCACGCCATCATCGCTTTCGACGAGATCGATCGCTTCGCGCGGCGTGCCCATTCCCACTTCTACTTCCGGACAGACAGGAACCCATTCGACGAAAGCTCCGAGCGTCGAGAGCAGAATCGCATCGCGTTTGTGTCCGCCGTCGTATCGCACGTCATCGCCGAGCAGGCAACGCGAGATTCCAACGCGCGGTCGTCGATCGTCGTACGACATCACGTGCATTGTACGGATGCAGCTGTCTCGCGGAGCGTAGTAACGGAAGATGCTTGAACGAATCGATCCGCATCGCTAACATGAGTCGTACATGGCGACGCAGTGCTCGTTCGACATCACCTCCAACGTCGATCTGCAGGAAGTGGACAACGCGTTGAACCAGGCGCGCAAGGAAGTCGCGCAGCGTTACGACTTCAAGGGAGCGAAGGCGTCGATCGACTTCGATCCGAAAGACTCCAAGCTCGTACTCACCGCCGACGACGACTTCAAGCTGAATGCGCTGTGGGAGATCGTGCAGACACGCCTCGTGCGGCGAAACGTACCGGTGAAGAACCTGACACGGGGAACAGCGACGCCGTCAGCCAACGGCACCGTGCGACAGGAGATCACGCTGCAGCAGGGCATCCCCACCGAGAAGGCGAAGGACATCGTGAAGTTCCTGAAGGACGCCAAGGTGAAGAAGGTGCAGGCGTCGATTCAGGGCGATCAGCTGCGCGTGACCTCGCCGTCACGAGACGATCTGCAGGAAGCGATGCGACAACTGCGCGAGCAGGACTTCGGCGTGGCGCTGCAGTTCGGAAACTATCGCAACTGATCGCCAGCGGGCGCCGGTTTCGCCGCGCCGTTCTCTTCCAGCCAGTCGGCAATCTTCTCGCGCGACCACTCGTGGTGGTCGTTGAGATGAACAATCATCGCCGACAGCAAGAGGCGCTTCTTGCACCCCTCGATTGGGCACGCGCGAATCGTCCCCTCCAGGCAATCGAAGAACGTCGTCAGGTCCCTCGTGGGGCGCTGACCACTCATGTCTGAAGCGAGCCGGTAGATTCCCTCGTACGCGGCGCCCAATGCACAGGAGGCACGGCGGCCGACGAAGTAGTCACCAAACGCCTGTTCCGGACGACGCTCGGCGCCAGCGCGGATAGCCGAGGCCAGTTCCTTCGTGCCGTGATGTTCGTCGGCCATATGCAAATCTACCGTTGCCTAGTCAAAGCACGTGCCAACAACCGCTGCTCGAACACTTGAGATCTTTCCGGTAGTCGCCGCGATCGGATGTTCACGTCTGGGACGTCACGTTCGCAGCCGAACGCCACTTCCGCTGGAGGTCGCTGACGACGGCAATGGCCTCGTCGGCTGTCTCGAGGCACAGCGGAATCTTCAGGTCTGCGGCATTCGCCAGGTTCAGTCGGGGGTCGAGCATGCTGGTTGACGCCCAATCGATGAGACCAGTCCACATCTTGCCAACGAGAATCAGCGGGACATCGGTGATATGGCGCACCTGCAACAACTGCCAGATCATCAGCATCTCGAGCACCGTGCCGATGCCACCGGGCACGACCACGAACGCATCGGAGGCCACGACGAAGTGTTGGAGCCGGGTGAAAAACGTCTTGTGCTCGAACGCCTCTGTCACGAAGGGATTGACGTTCTGCTCAAAGGGCAGCTCGACGCGGATGCCGATCGAGCCCAGGCTCTTGCCAACGCTCGCGGCGCCCTCGTTTGCCGCCTGCATCAGGCCCGGGCCGCCGCCCGTGACGATGTCGCATTCCATCGATGCAAACGCCGTCGCCAGGCGCTTGACCTCCTCGTAGACGAAGGTGCCGGGCACGGCTCGAGCAGATCCGAAGATGGCCACCCGGTAGTGCTCTCGTTTCGATGGCCGCAGCCTCGTGAGATCGTTGACCACCTCCCAGAGGTTGAGGACGGTGTTGGACAGGATTTCTTTCACGGCCTCTTCGTCAGCGAGGCTCACTAGGCGTGAACGATCCGACGGGTTCTCTGGGCTCATCAGGGCTCCTTGTGCAATGCAACTCGGGGCTCACGCACGGGGAGCCCAGTGATCAGATCGGCGTGCAATAGCCGATGAAAGAGATGTTCGCCGGCCTCGCGTCGCACGGAAAGCCGGCCCGTGTCGTACGCGCCCGACTTCAGTCCACGCTGCACCGACACGCAGATCGCTACGTCTTCCTCCTGAATCTCCTGGCTGACGTCGATACTGGCCTGATTCTCGGCGCGCGCATCCCCGGAGACGTCGGCGAAATAGAAATCGAAGACGACCTCCGTCTTGTCCACACCGCGCGGGATCACCAGGTTGGTATCCATCGCATGACCGTAGCAGTTGATCATGAAGTTCGGATAGATCCAGTAGTAGAACGCGCGCTCACCGCGGCGCACGGCACCCGTGCGCGCCTCCGCACCTTCGCTGACCAGCGGGCTCCACTGCAGACAGAACCGCTCGCCTGTTTCGATCGTGTACTCGCGCGCACTCAGCACGCTGTCGAGACCGCGGTGCACGTGCGGCACGTGGTAGCCGCCATCGAGATAGTTGTCGACGAAGACCTTCCAGTTGCAGTCGAGCGTGTAGTGTCGCCGCTCCATCCAGTGCAACGAGCCAAAGCCGCGGTCGGCGAGGTCCCGCGTCAGTGCCGGTCCAAGAAATGCGGCAAGCCCCACCCCGTGGCGGTCGGGCCTCACGAACACCCATTTCTCTGCGACATCGCAGTCGATGGGCACGAGACCCTGAGCCGCACGATCGAAATCACATACCTCCGCGAAGTCAGGCGCCCCCTTCAGTGAGCCATCGAGCCCGTAGGTCCATCCGTGATACGGGCATCGAAACTGTGTGGCGCAACCGTGCGCGTCGGTGACGACGGCGGCGGCGTGATGACGGCAGACGTTATAGAACGCGCGCAACGATCGATCCGCTCCGCGCACGACGACAATCGGTTCGCCGCCTGGCAACTCGCACGTCATGTAGTCGCCTGGCTCGCGAACGTCGTCGAGTCTTCCGGCCACGTGCCAGGCTCTCCGGAAGACGGTGCGATGCTCCAACTCGAGGACGCGCGGATCGACATACCAGGAAGCCGGAATCGTCGACGCGTGCGCGAGCGGCGTGTCTGGGTGATAGCTCCCGATGATGTCTTCGAGCGGCGTCGGCATTCGGTCTTCGTCTTGTAGTGCGCTCGTCACGCAAGGTCAAGACGAGAGTGAAGCCACGAATATACTGAGGCGCATGTTTCGGGGACCGCTCCTCTGAAGGGCGATCGCGGGGTCGCGATCCGTGCCGCGATCATCGTGGTCGCGGGCATCGCGGTGTATCTGAACAGCCTCTCTGGGCCATTCGTCTTCGACGATCAGAGCGCGATCCTCGACAACCCGACGATTCGCCAGCTCTCACCCCTTTCGGTACCGCTCTCCCCTCCTCAAAACAAGCCCGTCGCCCGGCGCCCGATCGTCAACCTCTCATTGGCGGTCAACTACGCCGCCGGCGGACTCGAGGTGCGAGGCTATCGGCTGACCAACCTTGCGATTCATCTCTTCGCTGCGTTGACGCTGTTCGGCATCGTCCGCCGGACGTTGCGACTGCCGTCATTGGCGCCGCAGTTTGGCGATCAGGCCACCAACCTTGCCTGGGCTGCCGCGCTCATCTGGACGCTGCATCCACTCCAGACGGAACTCATCGACTACGTCACGCAGCGGACCGAGTCGATGATGGGTCTTCTCTATCTGCTGACGATCTACTGCAGCGTGCGGGCACTGGAGACGAAGCAGCCTGGGCGATGGCACATCGCGGCCGTCATCGCGTGCGCGGCCGGCATGGCCTGCAAGGAATCGATGGTGACCGCGCCTGTGATCGTCGCGCTTTACGATCGCGTGTTCGTGTCGCGGCCGGTGCTCCAGAAGATCCGCCGGCGCCGCCTGTATGTCGGCCTGGTTCTTACGTGGGTGCTACTGGCGATCCTCATGGTCGCAAGCCCGACGACGAGCGTCGGCTTCTACACGCATGTGAGCCCGTGGACGTACCTGCTCAATCAGGCGCCCATGCTGCTCACGTACCTGCGTGAGTCGTTCTGGCCGCGACACCTCGTCCTCGACTACGGCGTTCCGGAGCCGGTGACGCTGCTGGACGTCTGGCTTCCGTTGCTCGCCGTCGTGGCTATCGCGGTCCTGGTGCTGTATCTGCTCGCCCGGCGTCCACACGTCGGATTCCTCGGCGCCTGGTGCTTCATCACGTTGTCGCCCACATCGAGCTTCGTTCCAATCGCGACGGAAGTCGGCGCAGAGCGGCGCATGTATCTCCCGTTGGCAGGGCTCGTCGTGCTGGTCGTTCTGTGCGCGTATCGCGCGTGGATGTCGCGCATGGGCTCGCGGCAACCGGCCATCGGCGTGGCGGCGACGGTGATCGTCTGTCTTGCGCTCGCCGCGGGAACGATTGAGCGCAACAACGAGTATCAATCGAAGCTCTCGATCATGCAGGTGACGGTCGAGCGGCGGCCGCATCCACGCTCGTACCAGATGCTCGCCAATGCGTACTTCGAGGCCGGACAACGCGATCAAGCCCTGGAGTACTTGCGACTGTCGAGAGCCGATCCGACATCGAGCTTCATGCTCGGCATCGAGCTCGCGTCAGGAGGACAGGCTGCGGCGGGCGCAGAGGAGCTCGAGCGGTTTGTGGCGATGGCGCCGGGCCATGTCCGCGCTGCCGACGCACGCGAAGCACTTGGGAAGGTCTATCTGTCGACAGACCGGCTCGACCAGGCCGCAGCGCACTTGAGAGAAGCGGTTCGCCTCGAGCCTCGCCGTGGCCCCGCGCACGGTTTACTGGGCACGGTGCTCATGCGACAAGGGCGCGTCGCGGAAGCGCTCGGAGAACTACAGATCGCGGTGGACCTGCAGCCGGGCGACCTCGAGACGCTTCGGCAACTCGGCATCGCGCAGGGCCAATCAGGTCAGCTCGACGCCGCGGCACAAACGTTCAGCCGTGCGATCCAGCTGTACCCGAAGAGCAGCCGCGATCACTACCTGCTTGGTCGCGCACTCGCGGCGATGGGTCAGATCTCGGCTGCCGTGCCTTACTTCGCGCAGGCCGTGGTGCTCGATCCTCAAAACGCGGAGGCACGAGAAGATCTGCAGCGAGCCGAGCGCGACGCCGCCACCGCGCGCGGAGTCAGACGCTAAGAGCGATACGGCTGTCGTCCGACCCCTTGAATGGGAATGCCTTGCCCGGCGAGCACCTCGTGCTGCAGTGCGTACATGCACGCGGCGGCCTCATCGATGCGCTTCACGAACGCCAGCGATCCCTGCAGGATGGGTTTCAGCGCCTCGCGATCCTGAATGCGAGCCGCGGGATACTCGTGCTCGACGACGAGGTGAGTGTTGGCGATGTCGAGCGGCAGAAGCTCGCGCGCCGCAAGCTGATGATCGAGCCAGTCCACGCTGCGGTTCTGAAGATACGCGAGCGGATCGTGACGAGCCGTGCCGGGCAACTCGTGCTCGGCGAGCACCACCTGCTTCTTCCACGCGTTCACTTGATCCGCCGGCCGGTCTGATGGCTTCCCCTCGATCCAATCACCCCGTCCCATCGTCTGACCACCGTAGCCCCACGCGGAGACCCCCCTCGATTCGATCACCTGGCCCTTCACATGAAAGCCGCCGATGAGGAAGCCGTAACCTTCGTCCTTCAGATACTGGAAGATCGACCGCGAGTCCTGCCCCATCAAAATCGCGTGCGACGGGTCGTAGTGGATGCGGAACTGATCGCCGACGCCGTGTTTCTCGCAGATCCTGTGCAGCGCGATCCACGCGCCCGGTGTGTAGGCGATGTTGTTGTGCCAGTTGTCGCCGGTCGTCCATCCCGGCATCGGGCACTGCTCGACGCGATAAGTCAGCCCGCGTGCCTTCGCCGCCTGCAACAGCGGAATGAACTGCTGCTCGAAGTCGACGAGGTTCTCGTCCATGCTGTGCTGCTGGTTGCGGCCGACGAAGCCACACACCGCGTTCACGCCGAGCAGCGTCGCCGCATCGAACACGCGCATCAGGAAGTCGTGCTTCTTCTGCCGCGTCCGTGCATCGTGATGTAGCAGGTTGTCGAAGTAGCCCAGGTCGGAGAGCCCGATCCCCGTCTGCTTCATGGCTTGCTGAACCCGCTGGGCGCGCACCTGATCGAACGCCTGACGCAGGTCGAGCGTGTTGGCAACCGGGTCGAGCATGGCCTCTGGCGCAACGTCGGACTCGGAAGGGTGCAGCGCCGCGGAGAGTTGAATGTATCCGGCGCCCAATTCGCGCGCGTATGTGAGCCAGTCTTCGATCGCTCGATCCGGGTCGGCGTCACGCTGCGCGCGCGGCGTTAACTCCTGCAGCGCCGCCGTGAGTATTCCGACTTTCATGAACCGGGGTGCGAATCGAGTCATACCCGGGTCCAGGCGCCGCCGTCAGCGGCGCTCTCGAGAATCGAATCGACGATCCGATTTGCGCGGAAGCCGTCGTCGAAAGTCGCAACCATCGGGGACAACGTGGCGTACGGAGGGCCCGCTGCGATGCACGTGTAGATCTCGCGCATCACGTTGAAGAAGGCGTCGGCCCACGACTCTTGGTGGCCGCCTGGCAGATTCGCATATCCGCGAGCCCGTTCATCGAGCAGCGACGGATCCTTCTGCAACACTTCATTCGCTCGATCGCGATGGCCGATCCACAGTTCGTTCTGCTCCTCTTGCCGCCATCGCAGCGATGACTTCGCTCCGCACACCTCGAGGACGAGATCGTTTTTGTGGCCGCCGCACACCTGTCCCACCGAGAAGCAGCCGCGCGCGCCATTGTCGAACCGGACCAGCACGGACGCGAGATCCTCGACCCTGATGTCCACGAGCTCGCCTTCGCCGCCCCCTGCCTGAAAGGCTTCTCGCGATCCCTCAGGCTTCCGTCGTTGCTTTACGACGGTGGAGATGTCTCCGAGGACGTGAGTGATCCGAAGACCAGTGACATGTTGCGCGAGGTCACACCAGTGCGTGCCGATATCAGCGACGGCAGAAGACGCGCCTCCCTTTTCGGGATCGAGGCGCCACGAGTAGTCAGTGTCTTTGAGAAGCCAGTCCTGCAGGTAATGCCCATGCAGGAAGTGCGGTGTCCCGATGTCGCCGCGGGCGATCGCGAGTCGCGCCTGTTGCACCAGCGGATTGCCACGGTAGTTGAACGTCAGCGCCGCAACCACACCTGCACGCTGCGCTTCGTTGACCAGCCGCTTGGCCTGCGCTGACGTCATCGCGAGCGGTTTGTCCGACACGACGTGCCTGCCGCGCGCGAGCGCCGCGGATGTTACTTCGTAATGAAGGTGATTCGGCGTGGCGTTGTGAACGACCTGCACATCCGGATCGTCGAGCAGTGCCTGATAGCTGCCATAGCCCTTCCGTACGCCAAGCGCTTCGGCCTTTGCTCGCCCCGACTCGTCGCTGCTGCATGCCACCGCGACCACGTCAACAAATCCCAGACGTCTCACGGCGTCGATGTGATGCGGGCCAACGAACCCCGCACCCACAAGCCCCATCCCGATCCGTGTCATCGTCTTCCGGTCACGCTACTTGCCGACCAGACGCGCGGCGTCGCGCTCGTTGTCCATGCAGTGATAGTCGAGGAGCTCGGTGTCGAGCACGATGAGTTGCGTGAGGGTCACCGTCCAGGGTCGCGTGTAGACCTTGGGGTCGTCGAGCGTGACCTCGATCTCGAGGCGCCCGTAGTTCACGCGACGAAACCGCTCCGTCAGTTTTGCGGCGTCGCTCATCGGGCTGCCGTTGCGATCGAGCCACGTCCCATCGCGAAACCCGTTGCTCGTCACGATCAGAGTGTCGCCATCCCAGCGTCCGACCGAGTAGCCGTTGAACGTAGGCTCGGGATCTTGGGGGAGCGAGCGACCATCCATGAAGACCTGTCGATATGTCACGTCGCGCTCGGACAGGATCACGAACAACCCCGGCATCTGCAGGAATTTTCTGAACGGCGGGAACGTCAGAATCCGCAGCGCGCCGCCCGGGCGGCATAGGCCAACCGGATCGTCTTTCCCCAGTTGGTCCGTGCGTTCCTTGACGAGGGTGGCCGCCCACGGCTGATACGGCAAGCCGCCGGCGAGCTTCGCACCGAAGTTGAGGAACTCGGCGCCAGGCACATAGTCTGACTGACAATCAGCGATCTGGCAGGGACGTGTCTCCAGTTGCCAGATGCCGGACAGATCCGGTTTGCCATCGGCCGCGCGAGGAGCGGGCGCTGAAAGATCCGGCTTTCCGTCCAACGTGCGCGGCACACCCTGAGTCGGATGGTTCAGCCACTGCGCGTTGAGCGACGCGCTCAACCCGAGCACCACGACGATGGCGAGACGGGTGCTGGTCATGCGGGCATTATCCACGACTTCAGGCGCGAAGGTCGTAGCAGAGAAGCCGCGGTCCATTCACACGCGTCACCTCGCGTGTGTTCTGAACGACGTACAGCAAACCACGACTGAGCACCGGCAGACTCCACGATTCGCGCGCTGAAAAGAGCCATGCGCGCGAGATCTCCTTGTAGCCCTTGGGGGTCAGGTCCATCCAGAGCAGATGTCCCAGCTCGCCGAGGCACAGGAACGAGCCATCGACGGCAAGCAGCGAACCCCGATAGATGCTCACGAGCTGCTGACGTCCACCGAGCGTCTCGTTCCACTCGCGAATCTCACGCCACACCACCTTGCCAGTGGAGACATCCACGCAGGCGAGTGACGCGTCGGGCTCATTGCGGCCATCGAAGCCATACAGGAACCCGTCGCGATAGATCGGCGTGTTGAAGTGGAGCGCGAACTCCTGCGTCGTCCACAGAACTTTGTGCGTGAAGTCGGGACGAATCTCGAGCAGCGCGCCGCCTGTTCGATAGCTTGCCGAGATGAACACCTTGTTGTCGAAGACGACAGGACATGACGCGTTGACAGACTCGAAACTGCGGCTGCGCCACGGAAACGAGAAGTCCACCTTGCCGTTCGCCGGGTCGAGGCACATCAACCCGCCGGTCGGTGGATCCGACTCGCCTCCGGCAAAGACGAACACGCGCCGCTGCCCGTGGACGACGGCAGGAACGGGCGACGCATAACTTGGTCCCCACTCCTTCCCTGCGCGCCACACTTCTTTGCCCGTTGCCTTGTCGAGGCCGACGACGCACGGGCCGGAAGGGGCGCCGACATTGACGATCAGCAGCTTGCCTTCGACAAGCGGTGTCGATGCTGTACCGAAGAAGTCCTGTGGCACCTTGTACTCGGCGCGCACGTCTCGCTTCCAGACGACTTTCCCAGAGGCGAGATCGAAGCAGTGCAACTTCCCTTCTGCGCCCATGGTGAATGTGCGATCGCCGTCGATCACCGGGCTCGCGCGAGGGCCGTTGTTGTAGCCGTAGCGATCCTCGAAGACCGTGCCGTACTTGAACTGCCAGCGCCCGGCTCCCGTCTCGGGATCGAGACACTCGACAACCTCATCGTCACCGACGCGATGGATGAACATCAGTCGCCCGGCGGCGATCGCGGGCGAGGCGTAACTCGTGCCTTTCGGGAACTCCCAGACGAGCGGTGGCGGGAGCGCTCGGCTCAACTTCGTCTCGGTAGAGACAGCGTTGTGTGACGGCCCCAGAAAGGTGGCCCAGTCGTGCGTGACTGCCCCGGCTGGCAGCGGCTTCGGCTTCGCGGCGACCCGTGTTTGACCACGGGCCATGCCGGTCATCACTGACTGCGCGAGAACCGCTTGCAGCAGCGCCCGGCGAGAGATCCGATCCATGAGTTCCCGGAATATCTCATGGAATCCGGGTGGCTGGGTGGCTGGGTGGCTGGGTGGCTCGGTTACTGGGTAACTAGGTAGCTGGGGTCCCTAGCCACCCAGCTACCCATCTTTCCCAGCTACTGAGTCCGTCGTTCCTGCCGCCGCTGTTCCATCTCCGCCTTCCGCTCCGCACGAAGCTTCGTCGCCTTCGCCTGTTGTTCCGGCGACAGCACAGACCAGATGTCTGCGTTGATTCGCGCTTCCTGGACGGCCAGCTCGACCTCCGCCTGCGTCATGTCCTGCGTGGCCGACGTGATGAGCGTCTCGTTTACCGGCAGTGTCTCGATCGCCTGACGTTGTTTCGCGGCCAGATCGCCGAGACGACGTGTCAGAGTTCGCGTCTGCTCCTGATAGCGATCTCTGATCTCGCGAACCTGCTCACGCTGCGCGTCGGTGAGATTCAGTTCCTGGAGCATGAGGCCCGGAGCACCCGGTCCGAACCCTCGCCCGCCTCGTCCTCCGAACCCTCCGCCACGCGGCCCTTGCGCATACGCGACGCTCGTCGCGAGCAGCGCTACCAATGCGACTCCCGTCGCTAGCGAACGAAATCGATTCATGGTCCTCGTCTCCTGGTCTGTGGTCTCTCGTCTCTGGTCTCCACGACCAAAGGGGTCGTGCACTGGCTTACTGTCTGATTTGACGGCAACCGTGATGGCGATCGGATGGAGCACGTATGACTCTTTCGTGGCGAAACACAGCCTCGCGAATGTCACAGTTCTGCCACGGAAACTGCCCTCGGCTCTGCGTCCAAGAAAGAGAGGGACAGGGACCATGAAGCGATCTTTCTGGGTGGTAGCTGCAGTTATAAGTGTCGCCGTCATCGCGGCAATCTATTACTACAAGCGCGACGTAAAAGCCGAGGCGCCGGCGTTCACGACCGCCGAGGTGTCGCGCGGCAATGTGATCTCAACTGTCGAAGCGACTGGCACGCTCGAGGCCGTGACGACAGTCCAGGTCGGCAGCCAGCTGTCGGGCACCATCAGCGCGCTGCACGCCGACTTCAACTCCAAGGTCAAGAACGGGCAAGTCATCGCGGAACTCGACTCCTCTCTCTTTCAGACGCAGGTGGAGCAGGCGCGGGCAACAGTCGCTCGGCTGCAGGCAGACCACGATCGGGCGAAGGTGCAGGCCCTGGACGCTGACACGAAGCTCAAACGCGCGCACGAGCTCTTCGACAGGCAGCTGATTCCGATGACCGACCTCGAGACGGCAGAGAGCACAGCGCGCTCAGCAGATGCCGCCGTCAAGGGTGCCGAAGCAGAAATCGTCCAGGCCAAGGCATCGCTCAACCAGGCGCAGGTCAACCTCAGTCACACGATCATCAAGGCGCCCATCGACGGTGTGGTGATCGCGCGCAACGTGGACGTCGGGCAGACGGTCGCGTCGAGCCTGCAGGCGCCAACGCTGTTCATCCTCGCGCGCGACCTCACCGAGATGCAGGTGAATGCCAGCGTGGACGAATCCGACATCGGCGAGATCGCGCCGCAACAGAACGTGCGGTTCCGCGTCGATGCGTATCCGAACGAGACCTTCACGGGCAAGGTGAAGCAGGTGCGGCTGCAGCCGGTGGTTCAGCAAAACGTCGTGAGCTACGTCACGGTGATCGACGTGCCCAACCGCGAGCTGAAGCTGAAGCCAGGGATGACAGCAGCCGTGACTATCGAAACCGCTCGTGCCGATGACGCGCTGAAGGTACCGAACGCGGCGCTGCGCTTCACACCGCAAAGCGCGTCGAATGGTGCGCGAACGGCTCAGGCCAACGGGCGTGGATCCAAATCGGGCACCGACAAGGGTGCTGCTGTCTGGGTGCTCGTGCAGGATCGGCCGACGCGCGTGCCTGTGTCGCCCGGCATCAGCGATGGCAGGGACACCGTGATCCTCGACGGCGATCTGACGCCAGGAGCAGCTGTCCTTACTGGAACGACGTCGACAGCTGCGCCGGCAACAGGCGCACCGGCCACATCACCACTGCTGCCCTTCGGACGACGAGGCGGCGGCGCGGGCAATCGTGGAGGCGGACGATGAGCGAGTCACCGGTGATCGCCGTTCGCGATCTCGCGAAGACCTATGCCATAGGCGAGATCGAGGTGCGCGCGCTGCGCGGGATCTCACTCGAGATCTCGCGCGGCGAGTTCGTTGCGCTCACCGGTCCCTCGGGCTCCGGCAAATCAACGTTCATGCACCTCGCAGGATGTCTCGATCGGCCGACGGGCGGCGTCTACGAGTTGAACGGACGCGATGTGTCGCGTTTCACCAAGCGAGATCTGGCCCTGGTGCGCAACCGCGAAATCGGGTTTGTGTTTCAGGGGTTCAACCTGCTGACTCGCACGAGCGCGATTGAGAACGTGGAGCTGCCGATGCTCTACGGCTCTCCGGTGCCCGCGAAGGAACGCCATCGCCGTGCCGCAGCGGCGCTCGAAGCGGTCGGGCTCGGTACGCGGCTCGATCACCATCCGAATCAACTCTCGGGAGGACAGCAGCAGCGCGTCGCGATCGCGCGAGCGCTGGTGAACAACCCTTCGCTGCTGCTCGCCGACGAACCCACGGGCAACCTCGACTCGCGCACCAGCATCGAGGTGATGGGGATCTTTCAGCGGCTGAACGCCGAGCAGGGCATCACCATCGTGCTCGTCACTCATGAGCCCGACATCGCCGAATACGCGACACGCATCGTCGGCTTCCGCGACGGACGCGTGCGACTCGATCGGCCGGTGCTCCAGCGCCGCGAGGCAGCCGAGGAACTCCGCAGGTACGACGCTGAGGGCGAGGAGCTCTCCGCGTAAGGACGAAGGGCCAAGAACCAAGGACTAAGGACTAAGGACTAAGGACTAAGGACTAAGGACTAAGGACCAAGAATGTCACCCGTTATCACTCTGTCCATCGCCGTCACCGCCCTTCGCCGAAACGCCATGCGAACGGCGCTGACCGCGCTCGGGATGATCATCGGCGTCGCCGCCGTCATCGTGATGGTCGCCATCGGTCACGGCGCGCAATCGTCGATCGAAGATCGCATCCGCAGCGCCGGCACGAACGTCGTCACGATCACGGCCGGGTCGAATGCGTTTGGTCCGGTGCGCCAGGGCTTCGGCGCCACGACAACCCTGGTACCTGAGGATGCGCAGGCGATCGCGCGAGAGGTCTCCGGCATCGCGTACCTCTCCCCCGGGGTCAACACGCGGCAACAGGTTGTCGCTGAGACGGCGAACTGGAACACCCAGATTCAGGGGTCAGGGGCCGATCTGCCGTCCATCCGTGCGTGGTCGATGGAGCACGGCGCGTTCTTCACCGATCTGGATGTCGCCCGCGCGGAGAAGGTCGCCGTGCTCGGTGCGGTCGCGAGAGACGAGCTCTTTGGAGCCGGCACGGACCCGAGCGGCGCGACCGTCCGCATCGGCAGCCAGCCGTTCCGTGTCATCGGCGTCCTCTCGCGCAAGGGTCAAGCGGCCATGGGACCCGATCAGGACGATACGGTGGTTGTGCCCTACACCACCGTCCAGAAGAAACTGCTCGGCATCACCAACCTGCAGAACATCACGCTCTCGACGGCCAACGGTGTGCCGTTCCAGACGGTCTCCGATCAAATCGCGACGCTGCTGCGCACGCGCCACAAACTGGCGGCCGATGCGCCTGACGACTTCTCCGTCCGCAGCCTCGAAGAGATGGCCACCGTCCTCACGTCCACGACGACGACGATGACGTGGCTGCTGGCGAGCATTGCGGCCGTGTCGCTGCTGGTGGGCGGAATCGGAATCATGAACATCATGCTCGTGTCGGTCACCGAGCGCACGCGCGAGATCGGCCTGCGTCTGTCGATGGGCGCGCGCGACATCGACGTGCTGCTGCAGTTCCTGGTGGAAGCGGTGGTGTTGAGCCTTGCGGGCGGCGCGATCGGCGTGGCACTTGGCTTCGCGGCGTCGATGGCCGTGAGCCACATCATGGGATGGACGGCCGTCGTGACGAGCGAAGCGGTGCTGATGTCGTTCGGTTTTGCCGCAGCGGTTGGTGTGTTCTTCGGGTTCTATCCGGCGAGGAAGGCGGCCGCGCTCGATCCGATCGCGGCCTTGCGTTACGAGTAGGGCGGGTCTTGCTCTTTAGACCCGCCGATCGCGGAAGCCGGGTCCATAGAACAGGACCCGGCCTACGGTGTTTCCGTCTTAGAACTTCACGCCGAAGTTGAATCGAAACGTCCGCGGGCTCGTGTAGGCAAAGCGGCTGACGGCTGTCCCGAACGTCGGGCTCAGGTTCCAGTTGACGCCCTGTACCGGCGTTTGCGTGAACGGGTTGAAGGGCTGCAGCGTTCCCGAGTTCAACGCCGTCAACACACCGGTGCTGATCGTCCGGACATCGCTGGCGCCACCGTTGTTGAACACCGTGCCGCCGCAGCCACAGAGCTGGGACTGATCGAAGATGTTCAACACCTCGGCGTGGAAGAACACATCCGCTCCCCCACCCACTCGATACTGGTAGTTGAGAGAGAGGTCGGTGCGATACTGCGCCTCCGTCCGGTAGGCATCGCGCTCGAAGAAGTAGTACTCGACGCTGGTCACGGGCTGGGCGTATCCGGGGTTCGCCACGTACGGGCTCGAGTTGATGCGACCGACGCCTGTCCCCGGTGACGTGGAGTTCCCGCCGCCGTAGGTGTATGGAGCGCCTGACGCCATGCCCAGCACGATGCCGATGTCCAGCGATCCCGCGCTGCTCGCCATCGGTATCTGATACGTCCCATAGATGCGCGCGCGATGGCGCTGGTCGGCGCCGAGGTTCCCCTCAGGTGCGTTCCACCGAGCCTCGCGATACTCGGGATACGAGAAGAGCTGCGCCGTCAGCGGGCCGCTGGCCGGGTTCTCTCCGTCGAAGTTGCCCCACGTCCGCGACAGCGTGTAGTTACCGCCGATCTCCACGCGGCTGTTGAAACGGTAGTTCCCCTGGAACGTTCCGCCCTGGTAACGGCGCGAGAGATCGTTCGAGTTCTCGATCAAGTTGACGTCGAACGTGCCCTGCGCGTTTGTCACCTGGCCGGTCGAGAGATCCGTCCGCGTGATGTAGAAGTCATTGAAGTCCCGGAAGACCCAGTCGAAGCGCACGCTGCCGCGCTGCCCGAGCACGCGACCCACGCCGGCGGCGTACTCGATCGAGTTCGGCGAATCGAGCGAGCCCCCGATGAGCGTGTTCACGCCGGGAATGTCGGCACTCCTCAGCGGACGATTCGCACCCCCATTGGCGTTGAACCAGTTGAACACCTGTTGAATCGCCTGGTCTGACGTCAGGAGCGCCGGCGCGTTCCCATCCGGGTTGATCGACGGCCCCTGATAGAACCAGGTGTAGGTTGACGAGGTTCCTGCCGGCGACGTCTCTGCGATCGCGCTGTTGATCGCGCTCACGTAGCGACTGGTGCTCGCGTTGATCGACCACTGGCCGTCACCACGCGGATCCCAGACCAGGCCAAGACGATGACTCAGCTTGCTGGAATTCGAGATCGGATTGCCGATGGCGTCGTCGCCCTGATTGCGGTCCCACCGCAACCCGAGGTTGAACGAGAACTTGCTCAACCGCCAGGTGTCGTTGAAGAAGACGGCGTGCGCGCGGATGTTCGATCCCTGGCTCGCCAGCGTGATCGGATCCCACTGGAGGACCGTCGAGTTGTTGTTGAGGAACACCGGGTAGAGCGTGTCGCCTCGCTGGATCGTCGACGTGCCGAGGATGCGATAGTCGCTTCCCGACTGGTGGTTGTCCGCCTGCCGCTGATCGTTGTAGTGGTCGTAGCCGAACACCATCGTGTGCTGGCCGCGGCGCTCGCTCGAGAGCACGTACGTCGCCTTGCCGAGGAACTCCGAGTTGTCGCGGTTGTCCACGTTGCAGACACAGAACGTCTGCGCCCAGTAGCGGTAGGCCGTGCCACCCTTCGACGTGTCGATGAGCAGCGTCCCGTTGACCAGGTCGGTCGCGCCAGTGCCGCCGATGTTGGCGGAGAACTGACGCTGCGAGTACTGCCCTTCGACGAACAGCTTGGTTGAGAGCACGCCGTTGTAGTTCAACGACAGCAGATCCTGCGGCTGGTCCTGCACGTACAGGCTGCGCGTATCCATGACGTTCTGGAAGTTCGCGTTGGTGACGGCCTGCTGGATCTTGGTGAACGAGCCTTTGATGACCTGGCCCGGCAAGACCGTGTAGGTCAGCTTGCCTTCATAGCGCTTCTCGTCGTCGGTGCGCGGGTACGAGACGTTCGTGATGAAGGTCTGGCGCGACTCCTCCGCCGTCCGGAAGCGGCCGGCGTTGAAGAACCAGAGCACGTCTTTGAAGACCGGCCCGCCGATCGTGTACTCGTGCGTCGGGATGACTTTGTCCAGTTTGGGCTCGTTGAACTTCGTTCTCGAGCGCCAGTTGTCGTTGTTCATGCCAAGTCGATAGGAGCCGCTGAACCGGTTGCCGCCCGACTTGGTAATCGCATTGACGAGACCACCGCCGAACCGTCCGTACTCCGCCGAGATGCCGGAGGTTGAAACAGTGGTTTCCTGGAGCGCATCCTCGATGAAGAGACTGAAAGGCTGGCCACGAATGTTCTCTGTGATGGCCACGCCGTTCAGCAGGAACACGCTGTCATACGACATCGCGCCCGCGACCGTGAACGCTCCGTCGTTACCACCACCGCCCTGACCAGGGCCCGTGGGCTTGACGTTAGGGGCGAGGCCGAGAACAGCGGTCAGTGTCCGGCTTGTAGGGAGCGTTGCCATCAGCGACTGCTGAACGTTGGTACCAGTCTGTACCGTCCCGAGAAAGCTCCTCGCACCATGGACGGTGATCTGTTCGCCCAACGCAGCGATGCCGAGCTCGAGGTCGAATTTGACGACTTCAGTGCTCGCCACATCTACGTCTGCCTTGGCCGTTTGAAATCCAGGTAGTGCGAACTCGAGCGAGTACGTGCCTGGAGGAAGCAGCGCCAGCACGTAGTCACCGGAACCAGAGGTCACGACTTCTCGAGGACCCTGGAGATTGGGCGAGGTTGCCGTCACCGTGACGCCCGGCAACACACCACCGGACGAGTCCGTCACTCGGCCCGAAATCGTCCCTGTCGGGACCTGGGCGCTGGCCATCGCGGCCGTGAGGGTCAGACAGACAAGAGCCAGGAACACCTTCACTCGCATTCGCCACCTCTTTTTGCGCCTGTGCGAGGAGGCTTCCCAAAACGCGCCATCCTCGCGCACTTCGCGCGGAACCATCGAAACACCGTATCGGCACCGCCACAATCGGCGACAGCCAGCTCATCCCGGCTTGGTATCAGTGGGCGACTAACTCGGACGAAGGGCTAAAACAGCCGCTCAAATCACGAAATGAGGTGACAGAACGAGTGGTCCCTGTCGATTCGTACCAACGTTCGTCCCTGCTGATTCGAACGCTGGGACGGATGGAGGGGCCTCAGCGATCGCTAGAACGTCTCTGGGGGCGTCCGAGGACCGTGCGCCAGAGGCGGACGAAAATCGGCGCCCGATCCCTGGGTGAGGACAGCTGACGCCGCTTCCGCTGGTCGATATCGGAGGAGTAAATGCAGATGCCTTCAGGGGCTGGCTGCACGCGCAACTCGAACCATCGCTTGCTGCCGTCATCGAACGAGAACTCGTTCTCGAAGACCTGAGGAACGCGTTCTTCCATCGAGCGACGGAGTCGCTCGAACATCGGAGTCCGATCGATGCCGGGATACTCCTCGAAAATCGAGTGGCCGATCAGCTCCACCGCCGGTTTCCGGGCGTGGCGCGCGGCGGCCGGGTTCACATAGACGTAGTGCCAGTCGTGCCCGATGATCTGGAACCCTTCTTCGAGGCAATCGAGCGCACGGCGAACGGGGTCGTGATCGAGCGAGGGCGGGAAGACACCAACCAGTTCTGACATGGCTGCGCCGGGTGCCCCAGACTATAACCCGAGGTAACCTAGCGGGGATGAAACCTGACGACGCCGTCACAATCGGGTCGCAGCGCCCGCCGCAGGAGGACACGGATGAGACCACGTGCCCGCGGTGCGGCGAATCTCACGACCTGGCCAAGGTCAAGGGATGCATCAAGTGCCTGAAGTGCGGGTTCAAATTCGACTGCAACGGATGGTGAACTCGCCCGATCGTTGTCAGGCACGTGAGAAAGACGCGTTACGCGAGCGGATGAGGAATCGCGACTCCACCAGCGCCGTAAGAACTGCGCTGCACAGTGCCGAGTCGAAACTCCACAAGCGCGCCGCCTGCGCTTCCGTTAGCTGAAGCCCCGGCATCTCCATAAACTCTGCCTGAGCTCTCATGAGAGCCGTCGCAAACGCGTCGGCTGGCCCGTCCCTATCAATCGCGATCGTCGCAGTGGTTCGTGTATCCATGATCGGTCCCCTTGCGCTCTCAGCGTAGCGAGGCCGCATGTCAACGTGATCACGGCTCGGTAACCTTGTCATGTCGGCGTGTCGGCCTCTATGGATATCGACGCACGGCACAACTTTACGGCTTTGTCGCTCGACCGTCTCGTGAACCACATACGACACCAGCATCGTGTGGTGAATGAGAGTGAACACCCTTGCGATAGGGCTGCTCATCATCATCGTCAACGCGATCGCACACGGTCAGAGCGCCGGCGTCTCCGCCGAGCATCCGGGCGAATCCATCGCATCGAAATTCGCAAGCACCCAGGTTGAGCCCCTCAAGCAATTCCGCGCGATCCGTCACCTCGAGGCCACAAACAAACGGTTCAACAAGCACGGATGGATGGACGTGCGCACGGAGTTGTCACCGGAAAATCACTTCTCCTTCAAGGTCCTGGCCGAAGGTGGATCGAGCTACATCCGCAAGAAGGTGCTGCTCCCGATCCTTGAAGGTGAGCGCGACATCGTCGCTCGCGGCGGCGCGACGCGCGCCGCGCTGACCACGACCAATTACGACTTCGCCTCCGAGGAGCCAGGCGAACCAGGTCTCGTTCGTGTGATCGTGAGACCGCTCCGAGAGGAAATGACGCTCATCGATGGCGCGCTCTTCGTCAGGGACACCGATGCCGATCTCGTACGCGTCGAAGGCCGCCTCGCGAAGAGCCCGTCCTTCTGGACCCGCCGCGTGGACATCGTCCGGCGCTATGGCCGCGTCGGCGGAGTCCGTGTGCCACTCGGAGTGGAGTCAATAGCCCAGATCCGGATCGCCGGTCGCTCGGAAATGACCATGACTTACCAGTACGAGATGGTCAACGGACAGGTCGTGGACGCTTCGGCAGGCAGCGACACGCAATGACAACGGAGGCTCTGTGAACAGTGGATTGATCGCGATCGCCGTGGCGGCGGGCGCTGGAGTCGTCTTTCTTGCGGTGCATCTCCTGCGACGCTTCAGCGGTGCGGTGCTGACGATGCGTGCGCGCGCGTGGGTACCCTCGGTATCGCGAGTGCTGTCGTCCCGGGTGTATGCGCACGACCATTCGGGCGAGGCGTTCTTCAGCGCCGATGGCGCCAACACGCGCATCGTCAGCCGCCGGGTCGCAGCACTGGATCGACTGTCGGCCTCTTTCAAGAGCGCACACGCGAAGTCGGCTGCGTGGGGCGCCACGATGCGAGAGGGCTTCTCCGACATTCGATTCGCCGACGCCAATCGCGTGCCCTTCCCCTTCGCAAAGACCATGCGCGAGAAGTTCGATCTGACAACAGTCGTCACCGAGTCGGACGGACCGCACCTTCGCGATCTCGACGGGCATTGGAGCCTGGACGTGAGCGGATCCTACGGCGTCAATGTCGCGGGGTTCGAGCGCTACAAGGAATGGATCGAGCAAGGGTGGAATCGCGTCAAGGCCCTCGGTCCCGTTCTCGGCCCCGTGCACCCGATCGTGGCAGACAACATCCGGATGCTGCGAGGCATCTCGGGCCTGGACGATGTGTCGTTTCACATGAGCGGCACTGAAGCGGTCATGGCTGCGGTGCGACTGGCGCGCTTCAACACCGGTCGAAAGCTGATCGTCTGTTTCTCTGGCGCGTATCACGGATGGTGGGACGGAGTCGTCGCGGGGCTCGGGAGCGACCGTCCGCTCGATGACTGCCTTACGCTGAAGGATCTCGATCCGGTATCGCTCGAAGTGATCAGAAGACGCGGACACGAGATCGCTGCGGTGCTCGTCAACCCGATCCAGTCGTTCCATCCCAACACACCCCCGCCCAACGACGCCGTCCTGCTCACGAGCGACGTACGCAAGACCGAGGACTCGCGCGAGCGCTACACCGAATGGCTGATCACGCTAAGGCTCGCGTGCAACGCGGGGAACGTACCGCTCGTGTTCGATGAGGTCTACACCGGGTTCAGGCTCGCCGTCGGCGGTGCGCAGGAGTATTTCGGCGTGAAGGCCGACATGGTTGTCTACGGCAAGACGGTTGCCGGCGGCCTGCCGATTGGCGTGGT
>Ga0315912_10000943_pt1 | contig 40728 bp, 40 predicted proteins | sample VfabasoilMG_FD_204469 | JGI IMG/M metagenome (GOLD analysis project Ga0315912, IMG submission 204469) | Garden soil microbial communities collected in Santa Monica, California, United States - V. faba soil | ecosystem: Environmental > Terrestrial > Soil > Garden | place: USA: California... | reverse complement strand
TTGAGCCGCTCGCCGTTTCTCCCGACGAACAGCGCGGTTTCCTCGAGGGCGGCGAGCGCGGCCCGCTCGCGCAGCCAGGCGCGGATCGCGTCGCAGGCCTTGCGCCCGACCGGCACGATGCGCGTCTTGGCACCCTTGCCGAGCACTCGCGCCGTGCGGTCGGCGAGGTCGACGTCGGTGAGGGCGAGTCCAACCAACTCGGCGAGCCGCAGTCCCGACGAATAGAACAGCTCCATGATGGCGCGGTCGCGCACGGCGAGCGCATCGCCACCCGGTATCTCCAGCAGCTGGCTGATCTGGTCGACGTCGAGTGTGCCGGGCAGGCGCTTCGCCGCCTTGGGCGCCTTGATTTCCACGGCGGGGTTGCTGTTCACCGCGCGTTCGCGCACCAGGTAGTTGAAGAAGCCCCGCAACGCCGACAGCCGCCGCTGCACACTGCGCGGATTCAGGCCGCCTGCGTGTGAACGCGCGGCGAACACGCGCACGTGCTGGCTGTCGACGCGTTTCCAGTCGGTGACGTTGCCGCGCTCGAGGAAGTCCGCCAGCGCGCCGATGTCGCGCGCGTAGTTAGAGGCGGTGTGCGGCGAGAGACGCCGCTCCTTCGAGAGGTGTTTGAGGTAGCCGTCGATCCAGCGGCGATCAATGCCGCTCATGGGGTCTACGGGCGCGACAGCGCATCCGTGATCAGCTCGGCCATCCTCTTCAGGAACTCCGTGCTCATGCCCGGGTGGAAGCGTTCGCGTTCGGCGCTGCCGAGCGCCAGCAGTCCCACCGATCCCGCCTCGCCCAGCGGCACAAGCGCCACCGAGCCGATGCTCGCAGCCTCGGGTCCGAAGAGGAAATCGCGCTGCGTGTCGCGCACCTGGCCGCAACGCGGCTTGCCGGTGGCGAGCAGCGCCTCGAAGGTGCGCATGTTCGCGTCATCGGCCGTCATCTTGCGCAGGAACGGTTCGAGCTCGACATTTCTCAAGGAGTCCGGCGCGTTCGTGAGCAGCAGCACCGAGTGGAAAGCGTCGAAGTCTTCGCGCAGCGACGCTTCGAGCGTGGTCAGCGCGCTGGCCGGCGTGGCGGCCCGCAGCAGGCGCCGCGTGAAGCGATGGATGCGATCGGCGAGCTGGTCGTTGGCGCGTGCCACGGCGACGAACTCGGCGAGCCTGCGGTCGGCGTCGGACTTCTGATCGCGCAGCACTTCGACCTGGCGTTCGACCAGCGACACCGTCGATCCGGTGCGCATGTGCGGCAGGCGCATGCGCGCCAGCAGTGGTTGATGCCGCTCGAAGAAATCCGGGTTCGCCGTGAGATACCGCTCGATCTTCTCTTCGTCGGTCTGACCTGCGGGCAATCCACGTGCGGACTGTGTGCTCATTTAATTGCTTCTCCCTGGATCTCAACGCGCCCCGTGAAAGATACAGCGGTCGGGCCTTTCATCCAAATGTGTTCGCCGGGTCCGGCCCAGCTGAGCTCGAGTTTTCCGCCGGGCAATTCGACTTCGACCGTCGAATCCAGGCGGCCATGGCGTCGGCCAACTGCAACAGCGGCGCATGCACCGGTGCCACACGCCAGTGTTTCCCCGACGCCACGTTCGAACACCCGCAGGCGGATGTGCGTGCGGTCGACGATCTCCATGAAACCCACGTTCACGCGATTCGGGAATCGTGGGTGTTTCTCGATGGCGGGCCCGAGCCGATCCACCGGCGCGCTCGCAACCGAAGTGACCGTCAGGACCGCGTGCGGATTGCCCATCGACACCGCGCCGATCTCCACTTCGGTTCCGGCCACTGCGAGCGGATAGACATGCGCTTCGGCCGAGGCGTCGAACGGCAGGGATTTGGGGTCGAAGTTGGGGACGCCCATATCCACCGAGATCAGGTTGGCGTCGTGCACGCGCGCGCGGATCAGGCCGGCGGGACTGTCGAGCACGAGTTCGCCGCCATTTCGGGCTCCCGCCGCGAGGTTTCCACGGCGGTGCAGGAAGGCCGCGAGGCAGCGAACCCCGTTGCCGCATTGCTCGACCTCGCCGCCGTCGGCATTGAAGATGCGGTAGTAAGCCTGCGTGCCGGCGCGCCGCGGCGGTTCGAGCACCAGCGCCTGGTCGAAACCGATGCCCGTGTGGCGCGCGGACAGCGCACGCCACTCGGCTGCGCTGGGCAGGCGGCCGTCGCGCGGTGCGTCGAAAACGATGAAATCGTTGCCGAGGCCGTGCATCTTGGTGAACTCGAGCTGCATGGCGGGAAGAATACATTACGATTCGACCGCCATGCGCCCGACGCCCTGGATAGTCGCCGCACTCGTCATATTCGCGTTGTGGAGACTGTATTCCCAACGCGACATCTCGCGCGAAGCCGGAGTGCTCGCCGCCGCCGATCCCGCACAGCACATCATCGGTGACGCTGCGCTGATCGCTCGTGGCGAGTTCAGGCTGCGTCCGCGCGCCGAATTCGACGCCACGGTTCGCGTCCTGGGCCGCGAAGACTATTCCCTCGGCGAGCTGGCCTCGCTGGTGCCCACGGATTTCGCGGTGGGCTGGGGGCCGATGTCCGACAGCGCGGTGTTGAAACAGATCGAGATCAGCCAGGGAAATCGCTTCTACTACTGGCGCACCGAGAGCTGGCCGCTGTCGCGCTCGGAAATCGAGACGCACTCGGCCAACTGGCACGTCATCGCGGGCAGCGAGTCGGTGCGCAAGACTCTGCGCGCCCTTCGGCCCGGCAGCCTGGTCGAATTTCGCGGCCAGCTGGTGGACATCGAGGGGAAGGAAAGCCGCATGCCGACGTCTCTGTCGCGCAGCGATACCGGCGCCGGCGCCTGCGAGATACTGCTGGCTTCAACGGCCCGCATCATCGAGCCGCACTGAGGATGAACATGTCGAACGACGGCGCCCAGCGCGCACACGAGCTACCCGGGTTCGCGATCCGGCGAGGAGTCCCGACCGACGCCTCTGTGCTGGCGGAATTCGGCGCTCGCACCTTTTACGAGACCTTCGCCGCGGACAACACGCCCGAGGACATGTCGCGGCACCTGGCGTCGGCCTGGAGCCCGGCGCTGCAGGCGGCGGAGCTCGAGGATCCCCAGCTCGAAACGCTGCTGGCGGTGGGGCCGGACGGCGCGCTGGCAGGATTCGCGCAGCTGCGCGCCCAGCACGCGCCCGCCTGCGTCGCCACGCGCCATCCCATCGAGCTCAAGCGATTCTACGTCGACAGGCCCTGGCAGGGACGCGGGCTGGCGCGTGCGTTGATGAGCGAGGTCGAGCAGGCTGCCCGGCGGCGTGGTGCACGCGAGCTGTGGCTCGGTGTCTGGGAGCGCAATGAGCGCGCGCAGGCGTTCTATCGAAAATGCGGATTCGAGAAAGTGGGCACGCAGATCTTCGTGGTCGGCAGCGATCCGCAGACCGACAACGTCATGCTGCGCGAGCTGCCGTGAAGGCACGGATCGAACACGTTGCGCTGTGGGTACGCGACATCGAAGCCGTCGCGGCGTTCTACGCGCGCTGGTTCGGCGCGCGCGTCGGCGAGCGGTATGAAAACCCGCGCAAGGGATTCGCGTCCCGCTTCCTGGAATTCGGCGACGGCGCGCGCCTGGAGATCATGACGCGTACCGGCGTGGGCGGGCGTGGCACGGGCGAGCAGTTAGGCTTCGCGCACGTCGCGATCGCGGTGGGTGACGCAGCCGCGGTGGACAGCCTGGCCGAGAATTTTCGTGCGGCAGGAATTGCTCTGGCCGATGGGCCGCGTCGCACCGGCGACGGGTACTACGAGTGCGTGGTGCACGACCCCGAGGGCAATCGCGTCGAAGTGACCGCGGGTTAAGCCAGTGCGGAGCGGTCGCGAAACATGCAGCGATTCATCACGGTGAAGATGCCGGCGTCGCGGGCGCGCAGCGCCGCGGCCTCGTCGATGACGCCATCCTGCAGCCACAAGGCCGGCACCTCGAGCCGGATCGCCTCGTCGACGATGGCGGATACGTGCTCCGGCCGGCGGAAGACATCGACGACATCGATGGGTCCCGCGCCCCTGATGGCGGCATCCAGGCTCGGCCAGGACTTCTCCCCGAGGATCTCCTTCGCCACCGGGTTCACCGGGACGATGCGGTAACCAAACTTCTGCAACTCTTCGGCCACGTGGTAGCTGGGACGCGACGGATCTTCCGACAGCCCGAGCACGGCGATGGTGCGGGCGCGTTTCAACAAGGCGTCGATCTCGGATCTCACGGGGTTCTGGAACATCGCGGGTCCTTCGTTGTGCTAGCGTCGATGCAGTGTAACCAAGAAGGACGCCGCAACCTGGTCGCAGAGACATTCAATGTTCACCTCGAGCCCGGCGGGCAGGCGTTGCGCGTGAACGCGGATGAGAACGTGCTGGCGGCGGCGCTGGCGGCGGGTATTCCGCTGCCGCACAGCTGCCGTGCCGGGCGTTGCGCATCTTGCAAGGCGAGATTGCTGTCCGGAGAGATCGCGTATCCCGGCGATGTGCTGCCGCCCGGCATCGTGGCTTCCGAAGCTGCGCGCGGCGAGGTGCTGCTCTGCCAGGCGCGGCCACGCTCGGACCTGCGCGTCGCCACGCGCGCGACGCCGGGCGCGGCGACCGCGGTGGACGGCGTGGTCGTGGGCAACGCCGTTGCCATCAGCACCGGTGGTCATCGGCTCACGCTGACTCTGCTGGGCTCTCCCATGGCGGGCCTGCGACCCGGCCGATTCATCGATGTCGAAACCGCCAGCGGCGAGCGCGAACGCGTGCCGGTAGTGGCCATGAATGGCGCAAACGTCGACGTCGAAATTCTCGAGCTTGCGCCGCAGTCCCTGGTGCGCGCACGCGGCCCGTTCGATGCGCCACGATAGAGACTGCCGCTAGATCCGGAAGCGATCCTTGAGATCGCCCGCCATGCGGCGGCTGACCTCCATCGGCTCGGCGATACCACGCAGGTGCACGAAGTGCTGACCGCTGGCATCGCGGGCAATGCGCTCCAGGTACCGGGTGTTCACCATCGCGTTGCGATGGATACGCACGAAATTCGCCGCGAATTCTTCCTCGAGCGTCTTCAGCGAATCGTCGATCAGGTCTTCGCCCTTCTGATGCCTGACCGTGGTGTACTTCTGGTCGGCCTGGAAACACATCACGTCGTCGATGGGGATCAGCTTGAGGCCATCGCGCCCGCGCACCGCGATGTGTGTACGGCGCGGGCTTTCGCGCGCCGCAGTGGCCACCTGCTGTAGCTGGGGCCGGGTCAACCGTCCGGCCTTGGTGAGCGCCGCGCGCAGCTTTTCGGCACGAATCGGCTTCATCAGGTAGGCGATGGCCTCGGACTCGAAGGCCTGCAGCGCGTACTCGTCGAAAGCTGTCACGAAGATCACCGCCGGTGGCTCCGGAAGCGTCGCGAGCTGCCGGGCCACTTCCAGGCCGTCGACGCCGGGCATGCGCACGTCGAGCAGCAGGATGTCGGGCTGCAGCGAATCGCACAACTCGAGCGCGCGCTGGCCATTTTCGGCCTCGCCGGCAACCTCGAAGCCTTCGGTCTCCAGCAGCATGGAGCGCAGGCGCTCACGGGCCGGCAGCTCGTCGTCGACGATCAGGACCCTGAAGCTCATGGGGGTCTCGTGCTCGCGATGCCGCCCACGGCCTGGAACGGAAAACGCAGCGTCACGATGTATTCCTCGTCGAAGCGTCCGGCCTTGACCGTGGCGCGCTCGCCGTACATGAGATCGAGTCGCTCGCGGATGTTGGCGAGTGCCAGCCGGTTGCCATCGCGCATGGTGAGATTGGCCGCGGGCAACGGATTGCGGACGACAATCGTGATCATGCCCTTGTTGAATTCACCCGACACGGTGACGGTGCCGCCTTCCGCGCGCGGCTCGATGCCGTGGTAGATGGCATTCTCGAGCAACGGCTGCAGCGTGAGACCCGGCACCAGCGCATCGCTCGGCAGCGGCTCTATCTTCCACTCGACGCGCAGACGCTCACCCAGCCGCAGCTGCTCCATGCGCTGGTAGGTGCGTGCCACGTCGATCTCCTCGGCGAGCGCGATCTCGTTGCGCTTCTCGCTCAGCGTGGCGCGGAACAGGTCGGCGAGATCCTGCACCGCCTCCTCGGCGCGCGACGGGTTGCTGCGCGTCAGCGCCGCGATGGTGTTCATGCTGTTGAACAGGAAGTGCGGGCGGATGCGCGCCTGCAGCGCATGCACGCGCGCCCGGGCCTGCAATTCCACGTTGTGGCGCCACTCGTGCGTCACGTAGTAGTAGCGCAGCGTGAGCGCGGTGACCAGCACGGCGATCGCCACGTTGCGCAGCAGGAAGGTCCAGTGATCCTGCGGGAACAGTCCGTTGCTGGTGATCCCCTCGGCCCAGCCGCCGATCGCATATGCCACCGACGAGATCACCATCACCAGGACCGCGGTCAGGGCCAGCACCATGGCCGAGCCGCGCGCCAGGGACTGGGCATTCAGGTAGCTGCGCAGCAGGCACAGCGTCGCGGCGTTGGTGAGGCCGATCCACAGCAGGAACATCGAGGTGCGCGCCAGGTCGGTCCAGAAACCGAGCGCCACCTCGTTGCGCGCCAGGGCCAGCACGACCGCCGTGAGCTCGCAGATGAGCACGATGGCCAGCACGGCGCGTGCCCGGCAGAAGTCGGGTAGATAGAGCTGCCCGGTTTCGGCGACTTCCCGCGCGGTGGTTTCTCGCGCGCCGGAATTCATGAACCGCGGGCTTTGAACAGCGCCTGCTTGAGGCGATGGGTCGCGGAGATGTCCTCGTCGCCGTAGCCGCGTTCGATCAGCTCGGCGTATTCGGCCAGCATCGACTCCACCACCGGCAACGTCACGCCGAAATGCGCCGCCATGTCGCGGCAGATGCCGAGGTCCTTGGCGTGCAGTTTCACCCGGAATCCGGCGGGGTACGCCTCGCGGATCATGTTCGGTGCCCGATGCACGAAGTACCAGCTGGAACCGGCACCGGCGCCGAGCGTCGCCACCACCTTGTCCAGCGGCAACTGGTGCGCCCCTGCGAAGGCCATGGCTTCGGCGCAGGCACGGATGATCCCGGCGCACATGATCTGGTTGGTGGCCTTGGTGGCCTGGCCACTGCCGCTCGGACCGAAATGCTCGATCGCCTTGCCCATGGCGGCGAGCACCGGGCGGGCGGCGTCGAACGCCGTGCGCTCGCCGCCGCACATGATGGCCAGCGCGCCATTCTTTGCGCCTTCGACGCCACCGCTGACCGGGGCGTCGACAAAACTCACACCGCGTTCGCCCAGGTAGCCGGACGCCCAGCGCGCGGTATCGGCGCTGACGGTGGAGCAGTCGATGACCAGCGAGTCGCGCGCGAGCCCGGGCGCCAGTTGCTCGACCACGGAGCGCACGTCGGCATCGGCGGAAACACAGATCACCGCGACGTCGACGAGTCGGGCGAATTCGCCGAGGTTCGCGGGAGCCGCGACGCCGAGCTCCGCCGCGAGGGACCGGGCCTTCTCGCCGCTGCGATTCCAGACTGCTTTCAGCAGTCCTGCCTTGTGGAGATTTCTCGCCATGGGCGCACCCATGGCACCGAGACCTGCAAATCCGACTCGCTGCATAGGCGCGGGATTATCAGGTGCGGGGGCCACAAAAGAAAACGCCGGCCAGGGGCCGGCGTCAGCGAGTGTTCAAAACGGGGAAAGTGCTGTCAGCCTTGCGGACCGCAGATGGCTTCGACTTGCTTGGCGGTATCCATGCGCTGCTGGGACAACTCGGCATCGGTCAGATAGACGCGATTGCCATCCTTGTCCTTGCGATACAGGCGGCGGTTGTTGATCGTGCTCTGGTAATCGGCACGCGCCTGCTTGCAGCGTTCGGCGCGCGTCGCTTCGAGATCCTTCGCCACGTTCGCAGCGATGCGCTGGTCGTTCTGCGCCGATGCGATGCGCTGATTGCTGGCGGTGAGTTGCTGGTTGGAAGCGTTCTGCTGGGCAGCGTACGAGCGGGCCGCGACCTCGGGAGGACGCACGACCCCGCTGGACACCTTGATTGCGCCCGGCATGGGCCTGTCGGTGTACTGCACGTTGCCACGCTCGTCCGTGTACTTGTAGACGTCGCCAGCCTGGGCCAGACCGGCACAGATCAGGGCGCCCGCAAAGACGGCCAGGATTTTCGAGTGACGCATGCGTTTCCTCCAGGAGCCCGGATTATCTCAGGTACCCCTATGAGAACCCTTGACCGGCATCACAGACAAGCCCGGATTACCCCCGGAAACGTCCAAAAGAAAGGGCCTCCCGGGGTTTTGCCGACGAGGGGTGCGGCAGGCCCCGGGAGGCCCTGGGTCGAAGTTCCCGGACCGGGCCCGTTGCCGGGCCGGTGCCAGGAGCCTTATCAGCCGTTGTAGGCGCGCTCGCCGTGCGACACGGTGTCGAGGCCCTCGCGTTCCTGTTCCTCGGTCACGCGCAGGCCGATGGTCAGATCGACCAGCTTGAACGCAACCAGCGAAACCAGGCCCGACCAGAGCAGCGTCACGCCGACGCCCCAGGCCTGGGAGATCACGTGCGCACCGATGCTGTACGCCGCCGGGTCCGGGAAGGCATTGGCCGCGTAGTCGTACACGTCGGTGCCACCGAGCGCGGGCGAATTGAACACACCCGTGAGCATGGCGCCCACGATGCCGCCGATGCAGTGCACGCCGAACACGTCGAGCGAGTCGTCGTACTTGAGCATCTTCTTGAGGCCCGAAACCGCCCAGAGGCAGATCAGCGCGGCGAGGGCGCCAATCGCGATCGAGCCCATCGGACCGACCCAGCCGCAGGCCGGGGTGATCGCGACCAGTCCCGCGACCGCGCCCGAAGCTGCGCCCAGCATCGTGGGCGAGCCCTTGATGATCCACTCACCGAGCATCCACGCGAGGGTGGCGGCGGCGGTGGCGAGCAGCGTGTTGGTGAACACCAGCGTCGCGAAGCCATTCGCTTCGAGGTTGGATCCGACGTTGAAGCCGAACCAGCCCACCCACAGCAGTGCCGAGCCGATCATGACGTACGGCAGGTTGTGCGGCGGCAGCGCGGTCTGGCCGAAGCCGATGCGTTTGCCGATCAACAGACAGCCCACGAGACCCGCGATGCCGGCGTTGATGTGCACCACCGTGCCGCCCGCGAAGTCGAGCGCGCCCTTGTTGAAGAGGAAGCCGGCGTTGGCGTTGGCCGCGGCACCCGCTTCCGCGGTGGTGAACGCGTCCGGACCGGACCAGAACCACACCATGTGCGCGATCGGGTAGTAGGCGAAGGTCAGCCAGATGAGGATGAACACCAGCAGCGCGCTGAACTTGATGCGTTCGGCGAAGGCGCCGACGATCAGGGCGGGCGTGATGGCCGCGAAGGTGGCCTGGAAGCAGAAGAATCCCAGCTCCGGGATGTTCGTGGCCTTGCTGAAGGTGCCGGTGAGCGAGTCGCCGGTCATGCCTTTCAGGAATATCTTGCTGAAGCCGCCGAAGTACTGGTTGCTGCCTTCAGTGAACGCCACGCTGTAGCCGAAGATGGCGAACAACAGTACGCCCACGCAGAACACGATCATCACCTGCATGAGCAGTGACAACACGTTCTTGCTGCGGACCATGCCGCCGTAGAACAGCGCCAGGCCTGGAATGGTCATGAGGATGACCAGCACGGTGCTCGTCATGAGCCACGACACGTCACCCTTGTTGGGCGGCGGCGGGGCATCCTGCGCAAAAACCATCGCTGGCAACATCATGAGCAGCGCTGCGCCGAGACCGCGCATCAGGCTGCTGCCCTTCGTTCTCTTCGATTCTTTTATTGGCATGTAACAACTCCTCACGGACATCTCAGGCTGCCGCCGCACCGGATTCGCGCGTGCGTATACGCACGGCCTCTCCGACTGGCGCCAGGAAAATCTTGCCGTCACCGGTTTTCCCGGTGCGACAGACATTGGTGATTGCCTCGACGACGGATTCAGCGGAGGCGTCGTCGAGCACGATCTCGACGCGCAGCTTCGGCACGAACTCCACCTGGTATTCGGAGCCGCGGTAGTGCTCCGCGTGTCCGCGCTGCCGGCCGTAGCCGGTGACCTCGGTGACAGTGATCCCCTGCACACCAAGGCGCGCGACGGCCATTTGCAGGTCGTCGAGCTTCCACGGTCGGATGATGGCAGTGATCATTTTCATCGCTTTGGCATCGTTATCGGATAGATCACGCGCGCAGCGCGCGCGTATGCTCCCTATCAATTTCTCGAGCCGGCCCTTGCGGGCCTGTGATCGAAGTGCAGGTTCTATGCCAGCGCGGACTCGGGTCACGAGGCCCGTTGCGGCGCGAAAGAGCCCCGGGTGGCAGAGTTGGTGCCCAAAATTGGGGCGACGGTTTGGCCCACGCTGCAAAACAGGGCAGAGTGGGAAGGATTCGCGAGGAGAGGCGCCGGTGGAGATTCCCAAGGTCGAAGAATTGCTACGCAGCCTGATGCAAGGGTTGCCCCCGGGGCTCGCCTCCGGTGCTTCCGGTTTGCGCGAAGACCTGGAGAACAATTTTCGCGCGGTGCTGCGGGCCAATCTCGGCAGGCTGGATCTGGCCGGCCGCGACGAGTTCGACGCGCAGCGCAAGGTGCTGGAACGCACGCGCGCACGACTCGAAGAACTGGAAAAACGCGTCGCGGAACTCGAAGCCCGGCTTTCCGGCTCATCCGGTCGCTGAAGTCATAAGTCAAAGAAGACCCAAGGAGGGGTCATGCGCATCGCGCGAGTCGCGAGCCGCGCGCAGCTGGGACTCGCGGCACCCCCGGTGCAGGTGGAAGTGCACCTCGGTGGGGGACTGCCGACGTTTTCCATCGTCGGCTTGCCGGCCGCGGCGGTGAGAGAAAGCAAGGACCGCGTGCGCGCCGCGCTCGCCATCGGCAAGTTCGAATGGCCCGCCGGGCGGATCACCGTGAATCTCTCGCCCGCGGATCTTCCCAAGGAAGGCTGCCGCTACGACCTGCCCATTGCTCTCGGAATTGTCGTGGCATCGGGGCAGCTCGAGGTTTCCGACGCGCGACTCGAAAGCTGCGAGTTTTACGGTGAGCTCGGCCTTGCAGGTGAGCTCAAGCCGGTTCGCGGCGTGTTGCTTGCGGCGGCTCACGCGGCGCGGGCCGGGCGTCATGTCGTGGTCCCAAAAGGAAACCTGGCCGAGGCGCGCCTGGCGTCACCGACTGGCGCACGCAGTGCGGCGACACTGCTCGAAGTGTGCGAACGGCTCGCTGCACGGAACGATCACGTAGACAACGTCGATGAAGTGGCCGCGGCTCCGGGCACGCTTGCCCCCTTGCCCGCGACCGCGCTCGATCTCGCCGACGTACGAGGGCAGGCGGCACCCAAGCGTGCACTGCTGGTGGCGGCTGCGGGCGCGCACAGCATCCTGATGGTCGGGCCGCCGGGCACGGGGAAAAGCATGCTGGCACAGCGCCTGCCTGGCCTGCTGCCGCCACTCGAGAGTGATGACGCGCTCGACGTAGCCACCATCGCTTCCGTCAGCCTGCGCGGATTCGAACCGCGCGATTTCGGCCGGCGGCCGTTCCGCGCGCCGCATCACAGCGCCTCGGCAAGCGCGGTCATCGGCGGAGGACCGCAGGCGCGCCCGGGTGAAGTGAGCCTGGCGCATCGCGGTGTCCTGTTCCTCGACGAGTTGCCGGAGTTCAACCGCGCCGTACTCGAGTCGCTGCGCGAGCCGCTCGAGAGCGGCGTGGTGGCGATCTCGCGAGCCAGGCTGCAGGTGGAGTACCCGGCACGCTTCCAGCTGGTCGCCGCCATGAACCCGTGTCCGTGCGGATTTCTCGGCGACGCCTCGGGTCGCTGCCGCTGCGCACCGCCGGTCGTCGCCCGCTATCGCTCGCGCATCTCCGGGCCGCTGCTGGATCGCATCGACCTGCGCGTCGAAGTGCCCGCGCTGCAGAGCGAAGAGTTGTTAGGCGAGGGCGGCGCGGACGTGACGGCGATGAGCAGCGTCGCGGCGGCCGAGCGGGTGAACGGCGCCCGTCACCGGCAACTGCAGCGCGCCGGCAAGCTGAATTCGGATCTGACGAGCAACGAGATACAGCGGCATTGCCGCCTGGACCGAAACTGCCGGCGGTTGCTCGCCCAGGCGCGTGAGCGATTGAATCTTTCGGCGCGCGCCATGCATCGCGCGCTGCGCGTGGCGCGCACCGTCGCCGATCTGGATGAATCCGGAGCCGCAAACGCAACGGGGCCGGCCATCGGCCCCGCGCATCTCGCCGAAGCCCTGCAACTGCGGCGTGCGATCGACTGAAGGCGTGTCGTCAATTCCGCCGCGTGATGAGGTTCTTGATCGAGTCCGCGCCAAACCCCAGCATGAAGATCGCGATCAATCCGAACGCGATGTCTCCCTTGAGCAGTTGATCACGTGCGCCGGCCAGCAGCGCGATGACCGCGAACGCCAGGGCCAGCGCCAGCCGGATCGTTTCCACTTTCGCCCGATTGCTGGCTGCCGGCGGCGGTGGCGAAATGAGGCGCACTGTCCAGGGTATGGTTGCCAGTGTCCGACCCTCATACGTGGAGATCGTCAGTGTCAGGCTCGCTTCCGACTGTTCGCGGAAATAGCGCGTTATTTCCGGGCCTTTTTCTTCACCCAGCTTATCGAAGGCCCAGGTATAGATCAGTCCCTTGCGGGCCTCCGATTCATTGCATCCCTCTCTGGCAATGACCAATCTCATCACCACGCGTGAATGCGGAATGATGTTCAGTGGCGAGTACTCGATGCGTGGAGGTGTCTTCCTGATTTCTTCCACGATGTCTTCGACGAAAATGTCCTGCTCGCATTGGCGGCGCAGGCTGGTGGCCAGCTCCAGCGCATTCCAGTTCTGCAGTCGCAGGAGCTCGACCATGCCTTTCTCGACCTTGGCAACACGCTGGTGCCGCACATCGTCGGACTTCGTGTCGTTGAAGCGCAGGATGTAGTGGTGCAGCACGAAGAGCTTGCGCGTGCTGGTGTCGATCCAGTGGTATTTTCCGGGGACAATCCTGGCTGCATCTTCGAACGTCGCGTCCTTCAGCGTGAAAAACAGGTCGGCCAGTTGGGCGCGCATTCTGCCCGTGATATCGGACTTGCCGAGTTCGGAGGTTTCGGCGTAGTGCTCGCGCAATTCCTTGATGCGACCCGCGAGCAGCTGCGCGAATTGCGGGTCTTCCTTCATGATGTCGTCGACGCGTTTTGCAGCATCCGACAAGCCGGTCTCGGCAGCCTGGAGCTCGGCGTCGGTCGGCACGGGCTTCGAGAGGAGCCGAACGGCATCATTTAGTGCGTCGTCACATTCGTCGATGCGCGTCGGCGGCGCCTCCGAGGTGGCGACGCGCAGCGGTTGCAATTGCCTCACGACTTCGTCGAGTCGCGTGACGATCTCGATGCGCCGCTGCAGGGCGGCGACCTCGGTTTCGACTTTCTTGATACGGTCTGATGTTTCCGGACTGCCTGGCGGCAACGTGGTCATCGCTTCGACCAGGCGCGACCGCTCTACGCCCAGCGCCACGCGCACGTTCACATCCACCTTCGACGAAAGGTCGCGAACTTGCTTCTGGGTGTTGTCCAGCTTTTGTTTGAGCTCGATGCGCGCGAGCTCGTTGGGGATCGTCAGGCTGAGATACAGCGAGCAGAGACCTCCCAGCAGCAGGAACAGGAAAATCAGGCCGTTGGCGATCCAGATCTTGCCGCCGGATTCCCAGTGGGCGAGGTGCACCTCGACCGGGATGGTGCGCGACGGCAGGCCGGTGATGGCGGTCGAGAGCGTCGGGGCGAATTGCAACGTCAGGTATCCGCTGCGGACCTCGTCGCGAAACAGTCCCTCGAATGAATGGATGAACCAGTCCTCGGGCGCCGCCGCAACCGTGACCGGGACCGAGCTCTTCGGCGGCACCGTGGTCGATCCCTCGAGCGCGGTGGGTACATGGGGCAGGACCAATTTCCACTTGATCGGGTAGGGCGTGTTGTCATCGTTCTTGAGCAGAATCTGGCGCCCGCGACCACGTTCGAACACGAGCACCGGCTTGTCCGCGCTGTCGCCCGCGAGTCCCGTGTTGAAAGGCACGTCGAGGAGCAGCGCCTGCAGCGTGAAGTCGACGCCGTTTACATTGAGCGTTGCGTTCGATTCGCCGGCAACACGCAGGTTCTTGACCAGGATCCGCACCGCAAGGCTTTCTCCTGCCTTGACTGGCTGATCAAAGGCAGCAGCGCCGGTGGCGTCTCCCGCCTTGTTGAATTCCGTCTGGGTATTCAGCGGGCCGCCGGTCTCCTTGTTGATGAAGTCGGAGACGGTGATGTGTACGCGTGCGTCGGCGCCGGTGTTGTTCGGCAGGCTGAGCCATGCTTCGGCGCTCGACGACTTGTCGTTGACGATGAGCGTGGGAATGGAAACCGGCGCAATGGGCGAAGCTGCATTCGCGGCCAATGCGGGTTGCGCGGCCAGCAGCGCGAGGATCGAGGCAAGACCCGGCTTCACCATGCAGTTCTTCTGTTGTTGGAGGCGTGTGCGCGCAACGATCGTACGCCCGGCGCCGGCAGCCGTCACGATCCGGAGTAGTTTGATGTGGGCTGCAGGTGTCGCGCTGCGTCATGCGACCGCGCGGACAGCACCAAAAAAAACGGGCCCGCTCGGGGCCCGTCTTCAGATGATGTGTGCTCTTCGAACTACTGATTCAGCTCGACGATGTGATCGACGGCCTGCTTGATGAGGTCATCCGGCCAGTCGGCGCGGCCACCCTTGGCGGGCATCACGCCGGTCTTGCCGTTGAATCCGGCGATGGCGTGTTTGTAGAGCGTGTCCTTGCCCTGGGCGAGTCGCGGACCCCAGGCCGCCTTGTCGCCGACTTTCGGAGCACCCGCGATGCCGGCGCCATGGCAGGCGGCGCAGGCGGTTTCGTATGCGGCGGTGCCATCCTTCGGAAGAGCAGCAGCGGGCAGGGCAGATCCCGCGCTTTCGATCTTGAGCGCCGAATTGTCCTGGCCGGCGACCGCGACCCGCGCGACCGGCTGCAAACGCTCCTCGACTCCCGCCAGGTAGCGCGGATCCTGGGAGACCTGCGCGAGCTGCCGGGTGGCGCCGACATGCCTTGCGAAGGCGAACAGCCCGATGGTCACGGCTACGAGGATGCCGAGTACCAGGCTGAAATTATTGAAGAAATGGGAGTCCTGTTTGCTCATAGGGCGCGAAGTATATCCGGCAGTGCCTGCGTTGTAAGTGGCGCGCCCGATTGGATTCGAACCAACGACCTGCAGCTTCGGAGGCTGCCACTCTATCCAGCTGAGCTACGGGCGCGCGGGCCGTGGATTCTAGCCTTTTATAGCCAGCCTTTCCGCTTGAAGAACACCCAGGGCCCGATGGCCGAGACCACCATCAGCCCCATGGCCGCCGCGAAGCCCCAGGTCTCGTGCAACCAGGGCATTTTCGAGAAATTCATGCCGAAAATCGCCCCGATCACCGAGGGCGGCAGCAGGAACACCGTCACCACCGAGAAGATCTTGAGGATGTTGTTCTGGTCGATGCTGATGAGGCCGAGCGTGGCATCCAGGATGAACGACACCTTGGTGCCGAGGAACGAGGCGTGGTCGCTCATGGCGAGCACGTCGCGGCTCAGCGTGCGGAAGCGGGCGCGCACGTCGTCGGGGATCGGCACGGCGGTGCTCTGCTGCACGAAGGTCAGCAGGCGCCCGAGGCTGACCAGGCACTCTCGCGCCTTGGAGATGAGCTCACCGTTCTGTCCGAGGCGCTCGAGCACCTTGCGGAAGTCACGCATCACGCCGCGCTTGCGGCGCGAGGCACTGAACACTTCGACGGAGGCACCGTCGAGATCGGTGGCGACCCGTTCGATGACGTCGGCCACGCGGTTGATGATGGATTCGAGCAGGCCGGCGAGCACCGACGGCGGCGAATTGCAGGAATTCGGGTGGCGTTCGGCGTAGGCGACGAATCGCCGGAACGGCAGCGGGTCGACGTAGCGATTCGTGACCAGCTTGGTGGCCGACAGGATGAACGTGATCTGCGAGCTCTCCGGCAGATCCGAATCCAGCTTCGTGACCACCGTCGCCGTCATGTACAGCGAACCGTCTTCTTCGTACAGGCGGTTCGACGCCTCGATCTCGCGCATCTCGTCGCGCGTCGGCACGTCGATCGACAGGAAACTCTCGACCTGCTTTTCCTCGTTCGGCGTCGGTTCGACGAGATCGAGCCACACCGACTCACCGGGAATCGCCGCTCCCGCGCGCAACTCGAATCGCGCCAATCCCTGGGGTTGTGGAACGAAGGCGCTAAGCATGTGGGCCCGCAGTGTTGCGTAGCCGGCGTGTCGGCGCTAGCGCTTTTTCTCGCTGGCAGCGAGATCGTTGATGAGAGCGATCATCCGTTCCGCGCTGCCGGCCTCGGAAATGCCGGTGGTGTACTTGCCGTTGACCACCATCAGCGGCACGCCGGCCACGTCATACGCCTTGGTCAATTGTTCGGCGCGCGCCAGGCCGGACGCGACCGACATCGAGTCGTAGGCGTCGTTGAAGGCTTTTTCCGTGACACCGTGCTGCATGAAAAAGGCGCGATGTATGGCGCGCGCTTCCTCGTCGGTGTTGGCGGCCAGCATGTTGCCGTCGCGATGGATGGTGTCGAACACCACGGTGTGCAGGTCGGGACGCTTGAGGGCCTGCAATGTGTAGAAGATTTTCGCGTGCTGCCGGTGTACCGGGCCCCAGACGACCGGGATGCGCACGAATTCGACGTACGGTGCCTTGCCGTGATTCCAGTTTTCGAGCGTGGGATCGAGCCGGTAGCAGTGACTGCAGCCGTACCAGAAGATCTCGTTCACCTCGACCTTGCCGCGGGCGACGCTCGGCGGTTGCGGTGTTGCGAGCAGGGTGTAGTTGGTGCCTGCCTGCCATTGTTCGATGCTGGCCCCGGACGTCGCTGGCCCGGCACAGGCGCGCACCGAGATTGCCGCCGCCGCGGCGGCCGCGACGATCACGCTGGTGATGACCAGGGCGCGGTTCATCGGGCTGGCTTCAGCGCAGTCCCTGCAGGTACGACGCCACGTTGCGGATGTCCTCGGGCGTGAGCCGCGCAGCGATGGTCGTCATCATGGCGCTGTTGCGCGTGGCGCGGACCGTGGCCGCATCGGCCGCGTCGCGGTAGCGGTTCTTCGTCAGGTAGTCCTGCAGCTGCTTGACGGTGTAGACCGAATGCTGGGCACGAAGCGCCGGATAACCGGAGCCCGAATTTCCCTGTCCGGCCGGACCGTGGCAGGCGGCGCAGGCCGGGATGTTGCGCGTGCTGTCACCTGATTTGTACAGCGTTTCCCCCGCCTTCCAGTACGAAGGATCGGCCTCCAGTCCGCTCGGGGTCTGCTGCGAGAAGTACGCGGCCACGTCGGCCATGTCCTGATCGGAGAGCGTATCGACGATGGGCTGCATGATGGGGTTGTTTCGGACCTTCGACTTGAAGGCCACGAGCTGCTCATGAACATAGGCGGCGTTCTGGCCCGCCAGGTTCGGCCACTCGGGGTTGACGCTGTTGCCATTGACTCCGTGGCACGCGGTGCAAACCGCCGCCTTGGAGGAGCCCGCTTCGGCGGATCCGACGATGGCGCCGCTGCTGGCGGGTGCTGCCGCCTCCTCTGCAATGGCGACACCGCTGAGGCTCAAGCCCGTGCACAGCAGGAGGGCGGCGAACTTCATGGAAAATCTGCTCTCAATCATGGTGTTGCGGGCTCCCTGGAAGGCCGCGAATTGTACACTACGCGCCCGATGAGCCAATTCCCCACGGTGCGATTCCTGCTCTCGGTCGCGAGCATCGAGCAACTGCCTTCCGACGTAGGTCAGGAAGTGGCATTTGCCGGGCGATCGAATGCGGGCAAGTCGAGCGCCATCAACACCATCCTCCAGCGCAATGGGCTGGCCCGGACCAGCAAGACTCCGGGACGAACCAAACTACTGAACTTCTTCGAACTCGAGCCCGGCCGGCGAATCATCGACCTTCCCGGCTATGGCTACGCCTCGGCCAGCCCGCAGGAAAAGGCCCAGTGGACGGCGTTGATCGACGGATTGCCCGCGCGCGAATCGATCCGCGGCCTGTTCCTCATAGTTGACATCCGGCGGGGTATTAGGCCGGAGGATGAGCAGTTGCTGGAGTGGGCCAGCGGCGCCGGATGGGCCGTGCACGTGTTGCTCGCCAAGTCCGACAAGCTCAATCAGCGCGAACGCGCGGCCGCGTTGAAAGAGGCCACAGGCCTGCTCGGTTCGGGGGTGACGGCCCAGGTGTTCTCCGCCCATGACAAGACCGGCGTGCAAGAAGCCCAGAAACAATTGATTGGAATGCTCTCCCACTGATTTTTGGGGTCCGCTTCGGACCCTTTTTAGAGGGGGCGTCAGCCCTAAAAAAGAAAGCCCCGGTGGTAAACCACCGGGGCCAGACTAACCCGGCACAGGTCTCGTGAACCGGGCTACCCGCTCAGGGAGGGAAGCGGGGAGCGGTTTTACCCGCTCAGGTGTTGAGACACCTGTGCCTTCTGAAAGGTTCCAAAGTTTTTAAAAAACTTCGGCCCAAAATCATGTGGTTACGATGCGACCTGTGGCGTGAGCGCTACAGGAATGTGTACGTGACGCTGACCGAGATCGTGCCGATGTCGATGTCATCGGCCTCGAATTGCTCGTACTCGGCGCGTACCCCGACGCTGCCGAAGTGCACTCCAACACCGGCGCCGTAGAGAACCTCGGTGCCATCGTCAGAGCCGCTCACCGAGAACTGCGGGTCGTCGATGTCGATGTCGGCGTTCCACTGTGCGAGGCCCACCCGCGCAAACAGATCGACGATGCCGATTTCCGCGATCAGCAGTCCCGAGACGGTAATCGCGTTCGTGTCGATACTGACGTCGGTAGTGCCGTCGCTTACCGACTCTCCTCCCAGGTCGACGTAGTTCGCTTCGAACGCGAGCCAGTCGAACGCGCGCCAGCCGGCGATGACCTTGAAGCTGTTGTCATCGAGCTCGCCACTCCCAAGGTCGGTATCGAATTCCGTTTGTGTGACGCCGGCGCCCAGGTAGAAGCCGTTGTCGGCCGCAGATGCCTGTGGAGCGAAGCCGGCGAGCGCCAGGGAAACCAGCGCGGCGGATGCCGCGAACTTCATGTTCATTTGAGACCTCTCCATCGGTGGTTAGGATTGCGGGATCGGATTAGAAATCGGAATCCATTAACGCTTCCTGAACTGAGTGGCGGCATTGTGACGCGTTCCACGTTTTCGCGCAGCGTTGTCGCCGGCAGCCGACCACCAAACCCTGTTAGGCGCGGAACGTATACCGCCGGTATCGCCGATCGATCCGGGCGGCCGATCCCGTCAGTGAGCCTGGTCCCAGTTGGCGCCCGTGCCGGCATCGACCTTGAGCGGCACACGCAGCTGCGCCGCACCCATCATGTGTTCGCGCACCGCGGCGGTCACTTCGCCGATCCGCGACTCCTCGACCTCGAGCACCAGTTCGTCGTGCACCTGCATGATGAGTCGTGCGCCGCGTTCGCCGCGGCCGCACCACGCGTCGACCGCGATCATGGCGCGCTTGATGATGTCCGCGGCCGTGCCCTGCATGGGAGCGTTGATCGCGGCGCGTTCGGCCGCCTGCTGGAACTGCTTGTTGCGCGCGTTGATGTCCGGTAGATAGAGCCGCCGCCCGAAGACCGTCTCGACGTAGCCGTTTTCGCGGGCGTACGCGCGCGTCTGCTCCATGTAGCGGCGCACGCCGGGATATCGCGCGAAGTACAGGTCGATGTATTCCTGCGCCGCGCCGCGCGCGATGCCGAGCTGCTTGGCGAGACCGAACGAGCTCATGCCGTAGATGAGGCCGAAGTTCACGGCCTTGGCGGAACGGCGCTGCTCGGGCGTCACCGCGTCGATCGGCACCCCCAGCACTTCGGCGGCGGTCGCCTGGTGGATGTCGCGATCGCCCGCGAATGCGCTGAGCAGGCCTTCGTCTTCCGAGAGATGCGCCATGATGCGCAGCTCGATCTGCGAATAGTCGGCAGCCAGCAGCACATGTCCCGGTGGCGCGATGAATGCCTGGCGGATGCGCCGGCCCTCCGGCGTGCGGATCGGAATGTTCTGCAGGTTCGGATCCTGCGACGACAGCCGTCCGGTGGCGGCCACCGCCTGGTGGTAGCTGGTGTGCACGCGGCCAGTCTTCGAGTTGATCTGCTCGGGCAGCTTGTCGGTGTAGGTCGACTTGAGCTTCGAGAGGCTGCGGTGCTCGAGAATGAGCTTCGGCAGCCGGTAACTCTCGGCCAGCTCCTCGAGCACGTCTTCGGCCGTCGACGGCTGACCGGTGGGAGTCTTGCGCAGCACCGGCAGCTGCATCTTCTCGAACAGGATGTTGCAGAGCTGCTTCGGCGAATCGAGATTGAACGGCGCGCCCGCTTCCTTGTGCGCGTCGGCGAGGACTTCCATGAGGCGCTTCGCGAGCTCGGAACTTTGCGCACGAAGCATCTGCCGGTCGAGCAGCACGCCGTGCTCCTCCATGCGCAGCAGCACCGGCACCAGCGGCTGCTCGCAGCTCTCGTAGAGCTCCTTGAGAGCCGGCACCGTGGAGATCTGCGGCCACAGCACTTCGTGCAGACGCAGGGTCACGTCGGCATCCTCCGCGGAATATTCGGCGGCCTTGTCGACCGGCACCTGGCTGAAGGGAATCTGCTTCGCGCCCTTGCCGGCGACGTCTTCGTAATGAATCGTGCGGATACCGAGGTAACGCTCCGCGGCCGAATCCATGTCGTGGCGCAACACGCTGTTCCACACGTACGACTCGAGCATCGAGTCGTAGCGCATGCCGCGCAGTTCGATGCCGTGGCGAGCCAGCACGTGCGCGTCGTACTTCAGGTGATGGCCGACCTTGCCGTGTTGCTCGGACTCGAGCAGCGGCTTGAGCTTCGCGAGACTGGCTTCGCGGTCCAGCTGGTCCGGCGCGCCCGCGTAGTCGTGCTTCAGTGGCAGGTAGCACGCTCGTCCCGGTGCCACCGCGAACGACACGCCGACGATCTCCGCGCGCATGTATTCCAGGCTCGTGGTCTCGGTGTCGAAGGCGAAGAGCGGCGCGGCTTCCAGCAACTTCAGCCATTCGGCGAGCTGCGCCTCGGTGGAGATGGTGTCGTAGTGACGCGGTGCGGCCGCGATGATCTGCGCGCCAGTGCTGATACCGGGCGCCGCCGGCGCACCTTCGATGGCGGGCTTGCCGGTGGCGGCCGGGGCGTCCGGCGCCGTGGGTGTGGCGTCACCGGCGGGTGCCGCGCCGTCCAGCTGCTTGAGCAACGTGCGCAGCTCGAGTCGCGTGTACAGCGAACGCAGGACCGCGACATCCGGTGAGCCGCGCTTGAGACCGTCGAGCGAGACCGGCAGCTGGATGTCGGTGCGGATCGTCGCCAGCTTGCGAGCCAGCTCGAGCGTGGTGAGACCGGCGCGCAGGTTTTCGCCCACCTTGCCGCTGACATTGGCCGCATCCGCCACCAGCGCATCGAGCGTGGTGTACTGCCCCAGCCACTTGGCCGCGGTCTTCGGGCCCACCTTGTCGATGCCCGGAATGTTGTCGGAGCTGTCGCCCACCAGCGCGAGGTAGTCGATGATCTGCTCGGGCCAGACGTCGAACTTGTTCTTCACGCCGGCGCGATCGAGCACCGTGTTGGACATGGTGTTGATGAGCGTGATCTGCGGCGACACCAGCTGCGCCATGTCCTTGTCGCCGGTGGAGATGAGCACGCTCAGGTTCTGCTTCGCGGCGGCGCAGGCCAGCGTGCCGATCACATCGTCGGCCTCGACGCCGGTTTCGCGCAGGATCGGCAGGCCCAGTCCCTTGACCGCTTCGAACAGCGGTTCGATCTGCGAGCGCAGGTCATCGGGCATCGGCGGCCGGTGCGCCTTGTACTCGGCGAACAATTCGTCGCGGAAAGTCTTGCCCGGGGCGTCGAACACCACCGCGATGCGCTCGGGATCGTGCTCCTTCAGGAACTTGTTGAGCATGTTGAGCACGCCGAACACCGCGCCCGTGGGTTCGCCACGCGAGTTGCTGAAGGGCGGCAACGCGTAGAACGCGCGGTAGAGATAGGACGAGCCGTCGACGAGGACGAGATCGGGACGCGTGCTCATGAGTCAGCGAGGCGTTGTGGCGCCAGGCGCTTTCTTTTCCTTGTCAGCCGGTTTTTCATCGACCTCGGGCGCGGGGTTGGAAGGCGCCGGCGGCGTATCGATGGTCTGCGGCGTATTCGGTGCGTCACCCTGCGGGGCCGGCGGTGTCTGCGTCGGGCGCGTCACGATGCCGGTGGCCTCGTCGGGCAGATACAGGGGACCTTTCTGGCCGCAGGCGGCCAGCAACAGCGCGGCCGTTGCCGCGCCCGCCAGGGACACAAACGACCACTTCCGCGTCACGACTTCCTGCCCTCCGGCCCGGAGCGCCATTCCAGCACAGCCATGGTCAGACGCGAGACACACACCAGTCGTTCCTTGGGATCGCGGATCTCGATGCTCCATACCTGGCTGCGCGCGCCGATGTGCAGTGGCCGCGCGGTGCCGGTGACGATGCCGTCCGACACGGGGCGGAGGTGGTTGGCATTGATTTCTTGTCCCATGCAGCGCTGGCGCGCGTGGTCGACCACGTAGTTCGCGGCCACGCTGCCCAGGGTCTCGGCGAGCACCAGCGATGCGCCGCCATGCAGGTAACCCATGGGCTGATGCACGCGCGGCTCCACCGGCATGGTGCCGCGCAGGTAATCCGCACCGAACTCGGTGAATTCGATGCCGAGATGCGAAGCCAGCAGTCCCAGGTGGCTCGCACGCGTTTCCTCGATCGTCGGGTTGGCGAACCAGATGGCCATCGTTGTTCCCCGGGGCGTCGCCCGCCTGACTATGCTGATCTACTTCTTGAGCTTGTCTGCAACGCGCCGGTAGGCCTCGCGAAACGGGATACCCTCGCGCACCACCAGCGCGTTGGCCTCCTCGGCGGCGTGAATCGACGGGTCGAGTTTGATCTTGCGTTCGTTGAAACGCACTCCCTCGATAGCGGCAGACATGATGGCCGCGGTCGCGAGGGCCAGGTCGATGCCGCGAAACAACGGCGGCTTGATCAACTGCAGGTCGCGCTGATAACCGGATGGCAGTTTGGCGAAGATGCCGAGTACTTCGGAGAGGCAGCTCTGGGCGACTGCGGTGCGGCCGCGCACCAGTTCGAAGACGTCAGGGTTGCGCTTCTGCGGCATGATCGACGAGCCGGTAGTGAAGGAATCCGGCAGCGACACGAACGCGAATTCCTGCGTATAGAAGAGCAGCAGGTCCGACGCCAGGCGACCGAGGTCCTGCATCAGCAGCGTGCACTCGAACAGCAGTTGCGCTTCGGCCTTGCCCCGCGACAGCTGCACGGCGGTGACCGGTTCCTGCACGGCCGCGAAGCCCAGTTTCTTCCGGGTCAGCTCGCGATCCAGCGGCAGTCCGGGAGTGCCGTAGCCGGCCGCCGAGCCCAATGGGCTTTTCGCGGCGCGCCGCCTGGCGCTCTCGAGGCCTTCCACGTCATCGTGCAGTTCGGTTGCAAAACCGCCCGCCCACAGGGCGACGCTGCTGGGCATGGCCTGCTGCATGTGGGTGTAGCCGGGCAGCGCGATCTTGCCATCGCGCCGCACCAGGTCGTCGAGCGCCTTCACGCAGTGATTCGCGGCTTCCGCGAGTTCGTCGGCGGCGTCGAGCAGGTACAGCCGCAGCGCGGTCAGCACCTGGTCGTTGCGCGACCGGCCCAGGTGCACGCGGCCGCCTGCCGCACCGATGCGTGCCGTCAGCCGTTTCTCGAGTGCCGTCTGGCCATCCTCGTCGGACAGTTCGATCTTCCAGTTTCCGGCCGCGTGGTCTTCCGCCAATGCGGCCAGTCCTTCGCGTATGGCGGTCAGGTCAGCGTCGGAGAGCAGCTGCGCGGCATTGAGCATTTCGGCGTGCGCGATCGAGGCGCGCACGTCGTATTTCACGAGCCTTTCGTCGAGCGAATAGTCGTCACCCGCCGTGTAGGCGAGCACCCGTTCGTCGAGCGGCGCGCCCTTGTCCCACAGCCGTGTCATTACTTCCCGCTTTGCTGCTCGGCCTGGGTCAACGCATTGACGTCGGCGACGACCAGCGTGCCCGCGCCCTCGTTGGTGAACACCTCGGCGAGGATGCCTTCGGGCGACTTGTACGACATCACGTGCACGCGCCGCACGCCGCCGCGGATCGCGTCTTCGATGGCCTTGGCCTTGGGCAACATGCCGTCGACGATCTTCTTCTCTTCGCGCAGCCGCTTGAGGCCGACCAGGTCGGTGTAGGAAATGATCGAGCTCGGATCGTCGACGCGTTCCAGGATGCCGGGCGCGCCGGTGCACAACATGAGTTTCTCCGCGGACAGCGCCGCGCCGATGGACGCGGCCACGGTATCGGCATTGATGTTGAGCAGCGTGCCGTTCTCATCGGCCGACAGCGGGCTGACCACGGGCATCAGTCCGTTGTCGAGCAGCTTGGTCAACACGTTGGTGTCCACCGCGTCGATGTCTCCCACGAAGCCGTAGTCGACGGTTTCGCCGTTGTCGAGACGCACGGGCTGGCGCTTGTGCGCGCGGATCATCGCCGCGTCCACGCCGCTGATGCCCACCGCGTCGATGTTCATCTCGCGGCACAGAGCCAACAACTTGGTGTTGATCAGGCCGTTGAGCACCATCGAGGTGGCGTCGATGGCCTTCTGGTCCGTGACGCGCCGGCCCTGCACCATGCGCGTCGGCACGCCGAGCGCCTCGGTGATTTCCGTCAGCTGCGGGCCGCCGCCATGCACGAACACGACGCGCACGCCGAAGTAATGCAGGATGGCAATCTGCTCGATGAGGCCGCGCACCGCGGCCGGGTCGGCGAACACGCCGCCGCCGGCCTTCACCACGAAGGTCTTGCCCTTGTACATGCGGATGTAGGGCGCCGCGCTGCGCAGGCTGCGGATGGCGGCGGTGGGATCGGGACGATGCATGATCATGAGAGTTCCGTATCTATCAGTGTTGTTGTGTGGCGAGCAGCCGGTGCAGCACAGCGGTCTGCACCACCATCCGGTTGTAGGCTTCGCGCTGCACGACGCTGCGGCGACCGTCGAGCACCTCGTCGGCGACCGCGACATTACGCCGCACCGGCAGGCAATGCATGAGTTTGCAGTCGACCGCGGCACGCGAGAACCAGGTATCCCGCACGCACCAGTCGGCGAGCGCGGAGCGCGCCCGCGCATCGGCGTCGGCGTTGCCATAGTCGGAGGTCGAGCCCCACTCCTTGGCGTAGACGACATGCGCGCCCGACAACGCATCGTCGCGATCGGAAGTTTCGCGCAGTGAACCGCCCGCCGCGGACGCCGCGGAGGCGGCCTTCTGCATGATGGGCGCGGGCAGCGCGAATCCTTCGGGCCGCAGCACCACCACTTCCATGCCGCGCATCGCCGCCATGTGCACCGTCGCCGCGGGCACCGCGAGCGGCAGAGCGCGCGGATGATTCACCCACGACAGCACGAACTTCGCCTTGCGCGGCACCGCGAGATCATCGAGCGTCTTCCAGTCGGCCAATGCCTGGCAGGGATGGTTGGCCGCCGACTCCATGTTGATGACCGGCTTGTTCACCAGGCCGACCATTTCCTTGAACGACGACTCATTGATATCCGCCTGGAGGTCGGTGCCGCCGGCGAAGGCGCGGATACCGAGAGCGTCACAGTAATGGGACAATACAGGCACTCCTTCGCGTACATGTTCCGCCGGAGCGCCATTCATGACCGCCCCGCGCCGGGTCTCGAGCTGCCAGGTTCCGTTGCCCGCGGAGATCACGAATGAAGTTCCGCCGAGGCGCGCCATCGCCGCCTGGAAGGATGCGAGCGTGCGCAAGCTTGGATTGAAGAACAGCAGGCCGAGAATTTTTCCGGCCAGCGCCTGGGGTTCCGGGCGGGTTTGCAGGCGTTCGGCCAGCGTCAGCAACTCCACTATCTGCTCACGCGACAGATCCGCCAGGTCGAGAAAATTGTTCATGGGAAATTACAGGTCGGTCAGCGCTGAACGCAGCCGATCGATGTGTTCCTCTTTGAGTATGAAAGCCGGGAGCAATCGAAGGATCGCGGGATCACCCGCCGTGCCCGCGAGGATGTCCTTCGCGAGCAGCGCCTTCTGCACATCCTTGGCCGGCTTGTTGAGCCGGAGGCCGTGCAGAAATCCCAGTCCTTGGAAATCCACCACCGGACCCACCTTGCAGGTCTTGCGCAGGTAGGCCGAGACGCGCGTGACGTTCTCGAGCAGTTTTTCCTTCTCGATGGCGTCGAGCGTGGCCTCGGCCACCGCGCAGGCCATGGGGCCGCCGCCGAAAGTGGTGCCGAGGTTTTCCATCTTCAGCGACGCGGTGATCGCGGGCGTCAGCAGCAGCGCCGACACCGGGAAGCCGTTGCCCAGCGCCTTGGCCGTGGTGATCATGTCCGGCATGACGCCGTAATAGTTAGCCGCGAACGGCGTGCCCGAGCGGCCGACGCCGCACTGGACTTCGTCGAATATGAGCAGCGCGCCGGTTTCGTCGCAGCGCTTGCGCAGCGCCGCGAGGAACTCCTGGCCCATGTCGAACGCGCCGCCTACGCCCTGCACGGGCTCGACGATGACGGCCGCCGTATTCTCGGTGACGTGGTGGGCGATGTCGGCAACATCGCGGCGCTTGATCCAGCTGACGTCGAAAGGCGCACGCGGCAGGAAAAACCACTTCTGCGGCGCCTGCCAGGTGGTCGAGGCGCACGCGGCCGTGCGGCCGTGGAAGCTCTGCTCCACCGCGGCGACATGCGTGCGCCCGGGCCGCATCTTGAATGCCATCTTGAAGGCGTTCTCGTTGGCCTCGGCGCCGGAGTTGATCCAGAACACGCTGTCGAAGGGCAACTTCGAGAACTTCAGCAGCTTCTGTGCCGCGCGCGCGCGGATTTCCATGGGCACGGCATTGGTCTGGAAATTCATCTGCGCGGCCTGGGTTGCCAGCGCCTGAGTCCAGCCCTTGTGGCCGTAGCCCAGCGAGGCCACCGCGTGACCGCCATAGAGGTCGAGCACCTTGCGGCCGTCGCGCGTGTGCAGCCACACGCCCTGGGCGGCGACGACTTCGATGGGGTATTGCGCGTAGACCGGCGCGAGGCCGTCCGCGGGCGAGGCAGGTTTTTGAAGTTCAGCGTTCATGGTCATCACGTCCAGCCGGCGGCCGGGGCCAGCAGCCCCGTGGTCTCGGGAAGACCAAACAACCGGTTCATCCATTGCACGGCGCCGCCGGCGGCGCCCTTGTTCAGGTTGTCGACCACGCTCATCACGGCAATGGTCTTGCCATTGGCAACCGCCGAGAGGTGCGCGTAGTTGCTGGCGACGATGTCCTTGACGCGCGGCGCGCTGTCGAGCACGCGCACGAACGGCGCGCCGGCATAGAACTCGCGCAGCATGCCGACGGCCTGCGCCGCGTCGCGCGGCGATCTGAGCCGCGCCTGGATGGTGGCGTGGATACCGCGCGCGAACGGGCCGGAGTGCGGCACGAACGCGTAGTCGGCGTCGACACCGGTCGCGGCCTTTGCAAGCGCCGTGATTTCCGGTGCGTGGCGATGCCCCAGCGCGCCGTACGAATAGAGATCGCTGTGACGCGTCGGGTGGTGCGTGCCTTCAACGGGCTTGCGGCCCGAGCCGGTGCTGCCGGTGACGCCGCTGACGAACAGCGTGGGGTCCACCCATCCGGAGGCGAGCAGCGGCACGCTGGCCAGCAGGATGGCGGTCGAGAAGCAGCCCGGGTGACCGACGTGCGGCGTCGGCGCGGACTTGAGGTGCTCCGGGACCGCGCAGGTGAACTGCGCCAGGCGATGCGGCGCGCCGTGCGCATGTTTGTACACGGCCTCGTAGCCGGCGGCCGTGGCGAAGCGGAAGTCCGCGGAAATGTCGACGAAGCGCGGCTTGGTGCCGGCGGCTTCCGCGGCCTTGAGCAGCGAGTCGATCAGGGCGGCCGCGGCGCCATGTGGCGCTGCGCAGAACACCGCGCTCGAGGGTTCGCTCGCGACCAGGGCCGCGATGTCGGACTGCGACTTGAACGCGGTGTTGCCGAGCAGCCCCGCCAGGTGCGGAAAGGACTTGCCGGCAAGCTCGCCCGGCGCGCTGTCGGACATCACGCCGGCAAGCGCGAAGTTCGGATGGCCTAACAACAGGCGCAGCAGCTCGCCGGAGACATAGCCGGTGCCGCCGAGCACGATCGCGGGAATCTGTTTGTTCATGGACTTCTGTGGATTACTCGTTCGCGGCGCGGTCCAGCGGCCGAGCCTGCTTGAGGCCCAGCGACTGGATGATGGAATCGCCCAGCGCCGCGCCGGCCGACAGTGCGTTGAACGCCGGCACCTTGAGCTGGTCCTGGATGATCTGCACGCCGACCGCGTTGTCGGTGGACGGACCCGTCACGGCGATCGGCTCGATGCCGTAGCGTTTGCGCAGGATGTCCACGCCGCCGTAGGCCGCCACTGGATCGTTGGCCGACAGCACCACGCCCGTCATGGCCTTGCGCAGGTCTTCCTGCTCGAGGATGGCGTCGACGCCGTACGTGCCCAGCAGCCCGTCGCCGAGCTCGAACACGATGACGTCGGGTTTCTTCTCGGCGAGCTCGGTGAGCATGGTGCGCGTCAGCGCGGGGCCCACCTTGCGCGTGGTCGAGACGATGCCGAAGTCGGTGAAGATGAGCGTGTTGCGCGCGCCGGCATCCTCGAATGCCAGGATGTCGCGGCGCAGGGAAACACCCGTCGCCTTGAACGCGTCGACGATCAGGCCGCGATGGCGCATGCGGGCGACGATCGCGGCCGCGGCCGCGGTCTTGCCGGCTTCCATGCAGGTGCCCGCCAGCGCGACCACCGGGACGCCCTGAGTGTCGAGCTTCGCCTCCGGGTCGTACTTGCGATAGCCGACACGCGCCGGCACGCCGATGCGTTCGCCGAGGTAGGGGAAATCCAGCACGCCGCCGATGACGCGGCAGTCGAAGGGTTTGCCCTTGTCGGGGTTCACCGAATCGCACACGCCGAGCACGCCGCCGATGTTGAGCATCTGCAGGATGTCGCCGGGCTTCACGCTCTCGGGCACGTGACCCGAATAGCCGAACAGCGCCTTGCGATGGCCGAGCGCGCCCGCAACGATGTCGCCCTTGCCGACCTTGGCCATGCGGCCGCTGGTCAGCTCGAGCGTGTTGTAGGTCGACTTGTTGGTGAGGATCTCCACGACCACGACCACGCCTTCCTCGGCGGGAATGTTGTCGGTGGCGACACGCACCTCGTTGCCCAGCCCGCAGGCCTGGGTGACCGAGGCGATCTTGTCGACGACTACTGTGCGCATTTACTTGCCTCCCGCCCGCGCATGAAACATGCCGGTGAGTGAAACGATCTTCGAAAAACCCAGCGCGTCCTGCGGCGACCATTCGCCGTGGGACTCGCCGTACACGCCCTTGGACACCGCCATCAGCGAGTGCGGGGACTCGACGCCCTCGATGAACAAACTACCGGGCCGGAACAGCACGTGGACCTTGCCCGTGACGCGCTCCTGCGACGACAGGAACAGCGCCTCGATGTCGCGGCACACGGGGTCGAGCAACTGGCCTTCGTGCACCCAGTCGCCGTACGGGCCCGCGAGCGAATCCTTGATGCGCTGCTGGCGCGGCGTGAGCACGAGCTTTTCGAGCTCGCGGTGCGCGGTGAGCAGCGTCTCGGCGGCCGGCGCCTCGAATGCCACGCGACCCTTGGTGCCGATGATGGTGTCGCCGAGATGGATGCCGCGGCCGATGCCATAGGGCGCTCCCAGCGTCTCGAGCCGTTCGACCACCTCGACGGCCGACATCGTCTTGCCGTCGATGCCCACCGGCCGGCCCTTTTCGAAGTGGATGGTGTGTTTCACCGGCGGTTTTGGATTCGTGAACGCGTCCTTCGACAGCACCCACGCCGAGTCGGGAATGCTGCCTTCCGAGGTGAGCGTTTCCTTGCCGCCGATGGTCACGCCCCACAGGCCGCGATTCACGGAGTAGGCGGCGCCATAGGGCGGCAGCGGCAGTTTTCGCGCGTTGAGGTAGTCGAGCTCTTCCTGGCGTTTGAACGCCTTGTCGCGCACCGGCGCGATGACCTCGAGCTCGGGCGCGAGCGTGCGCATCGCGACTTCGAAGCGAACCTGGTCGTTGCCGGCCGCCGTGCAGCCGTGCGCGATCGAGTTCGTGCCGAGCTTGCGCGCCATCAGCGCGATCTGCTGCGCCTGCATGACGCGCTCGGCGCCGACGCACAGGGGATAGAGCTGGCCGCGGCGCACGTTGCCCATGACCAGGAAGCGCAGCACCTGCTCGAAGTACTCGGCACGCGCGTCGATCTGGTGATGCGCGACGGCGCCGTAGGCCTTCGAACGTTCCGCGAGAGTCCGGGCGCCCTCGGCGTCAATGCCGCCCGTATCGACGGTGACCGTGATGATGGGGCGGCCGTAGTTGTCCTTGAGCCAGGGCACCAGGAAAGAGGTGTCGAGGCCGCCGGAATAGGCCAGCACGATGGGTTGAGCGCTACTCATTTTTATTCAGACTCCAAAAGCTTCGCGCAACCGCTCGAGCACCCGTGACTGGGCGCGCGCATCCGCGGTCGCGATGAATATCGTGTCGTCCCCGGACACCGTGCCGGCGACTTCTTCCCAGCCGGTCTTGTCGATGGCGGCGGCCACGCTGCCGGCGGAACCGATGGTGGTTTTCACCACGGTGATCGACGGGCCGGCGGTACGCACCTCGCGGACGAAGTGCGCGATGGTAGCGAAATTATCCTGCGTCCGCGCCGCGATCTCGGCGTTGTCGGGCAGCACGTAACCCTCGCTGTGCTTGAGCACACCGAGCTCGCGCAGGTCGCGGCTGATCGACGACTGCGTGACTGCGTGTCCCTCGCGCTTCAGCAGGCGCACGAGCTCCTGCTGGCGGCGCACGGGAGCCGAGCGCAGCAGCCGGACGATGGCGCTGCGGCGCGCCTCGCGATGGTGGTCGGTGTGCATAAAGTTCGCGCATAGTGCATAAAGATGCACAACACGTCAATGAAACTTTCGTGAATCTTTGGAGAAAGTGGAGCAATCAGCCTTCGGGGCGGATCGGGTTGCTGGCCGCGTCACCCACGACCGTGGTCCAGGGTCGGACCAGCCAGCGAGTGACCAGGCCACCCTTCACATAGGGGTCTTCGGCCGCGAAGCGCTCGACCACCCCCTGATTGGGCGCCGAAAACCACAGCACCCCGCCATCCACGGGCTCGGCCAGCGCGCCGGCCAGGATCAGTTCGCCCCGTGACTGGGCCGCCCAGGCGTGTTTCAGGTGCGCACCGCGGAATTGGGCGCGGCGCTCTAGTACGTCCGGTACGTATGTATAGAAGAGGAGATAGTGCACGGCGGCCTCCTGACGTTATTCTGCCCGACATGCGAATTCCGGCTGGCCTGATTGTCATGCTTTTCGCGGGCGCGGCGCACGGCGCCGAGACGCCATCGGACTCGTCGCAGCCAGCAACGCCCGCGGTCGCCTATCTCTCGCCGGACCAGCTTCCGGCATTTCCGGCCCCACCGAAGCGTTACGCCGCGCCGACAGGATTCGCCGGCCATCGCTGGGGCGAGCTCAGAGCGGCGTTCAATAAGCTGCCGGAGCAGCCGGCCGGAATCGGCGCTGCGTGGACCGAAGGTACGGCGCGCGAGCTGCGGATGATCTGCTCGGATGCGATTTACGGGGGCTGTGGGATCGACGACTACGCCCGGGCAGCCCGCCTGCAGGTTTTGGACGGCGGTGGCTTCCACGTGCTTTCGGAGTACCTCATCGACACGCAGGGCTACAAATTCCCCGCCACCGGCGTGCTGCTGCACCCCGTTGTCTACCAGTTCTGCGCCAACTGGGACAGCAACTTCAAGGAAGTGCCGAAGGATTTCGACCGGCTCAACAAGTTCTGCGGCGTGCGCATGTTGTTCGAAACCGAAACCCGAACGCAGCTGCGGGACCTTCCCGAAGATCACGTGACGCGTTACGACCTGGTGTTCGCGGAGTTGACGGCGAAGTACGGCCGGCCGGCGAACTTCACCTGGCGCGGACACGTGCTGGTCGAGCCCGTCGGCACGCCGGGGGAGCCGGCCGCCCGCAGCGATCGAAGATTCAGCACCTGGCGCTGGTGTCCGGCACCGCGCGACGGACTCATGACGCGTTGTGCATCCAGCATCGTGCTGACGGTCGACCCGGATCTCGGCCGGGGCATCGTCCTGTTCTCGACCCCGGCGCTGTGGCAATACGCAAGCGCGCGCGAGACCAGTGAGGCGCAGCCCGATCCCCTCTACACTTTGTTGCACGCGCTGCCGTTCAAGTACCGGACGGCCTGGGCGCAGCGCAAGGCCACACATCTGCAGAAAATCGGCGCGGACCCACAATGAATACCGGATCAAGGGCGCTCGTGACGGCCGTCATGCTGCTCGGCGCGCTGGGCTGCGCCGTCGCGCTGGCCGGCGACATGCCTCCCAGGGCGAAGCGGGTGAAATACCATGCGCCGACAGGATTCGCGGGCTACGACTGGGGTGCCCCGCGCGCCGGCTTCCAGCGGCTGCCGGCCGAACCCTCGAAGGTGACCGCGGCCTGGATGCGTGGCAAACAGCGCGAGCCTATCTACTACTGCGTCCCCACCGGCCAGTTCGGCGTGCAGTGTGACCTCAGGGCGCTGCTCGACCAGATGAACACGCCGCGGGAAGGCACTGGCTTCCACGTCCTGTCGGAGTACAAGGTCGAAGGGCAGGGATTCAAATTCCAGGACGACGGCGTGCTGATGTACCCGGCGATCTACCAGTTCTGCGCGCAGTGGGACAGCACCGAGCGCGTGCAGCCCGAGAATTTCGACCAGCTCAACAAATTCTGTGGCATGCGCCTGCTGTTCGACACCGAATCCCTGGCCGAGCTGCGCGATCGACCGGAAGACTACGTCACGAAGTACGAGCACGTGCTCGACGAGTTGATCGCCGAATTCGGCAAGCCCGCGGGTTTCCTGTTGCGCGGCCGCGTGACCATCGAAACCGCGAGCGGCCCGGAACCGGACGGACGTCGCGAACGCCGGTTCAGCACGTGGCGCTGGTGCCCGGCGAGCGACCGGGGACTGGCCACCAGCTGCAAGTCGAGCATCGTGCTGTCGGTCGATCCGGAACTCGGCCGCGGCGTGGTGCTGATCTCCGCTCCGGCGCTGTGGCAGTACGCGTATGCGCGCGAGGAGCTCGAACGGGGCGATCCGCTGTTCGCCGTCATGCACGCCCGCCCGGCGCGAAACTAGGCGGGCAACAGGCGGCATCCCGGCGCCGGCCGCGTCGCCGTCGCGGAACCCTGAATAAAAACCGCGCTCTAACTGCCGACATGAGATCTGTCACTCGACGAGTCAGTGATATCGCCGGCAAGATCGCTCGATTCCGAACTCCTGATCGAGGTCAGGCAAGCATGAAGACAGGGAAGGTCGCGATGTTCGCCCTGATGTTCGCTGCGCTCGCGGCTGTCGCAGCCGACAAGCCCGCGAAAGTGAAATACGTTCCACCCACCGGGTTCGGCGGCTACCAGTGGGGCGCACTGCATTCGAGCTTCGAGCGTCTGCCCGCGGAGGCCGTCGGCGTCGGCGCTGCCTTTACCCGCGCCGTGGAGAAGGAAACCAACTTCACCTGCATGCCGGTGTCGTCGAGCGAGTCGCCGATGGGTGACTGCGACTTCAACGCGATCGTCAATTCGCTGCGCAAGTCCACCGAGGGCGGCGGCTTCTACGTGCTCTCGGAATACAGCATCAAGGACCAGGGATTCCAATACGGCACGGGCGCGAACAGCGTGCTGCTGCACCCGGTCGTCTACCAGTTCTGCGCCAACTGGGACGACGTCAAGAAAGTGGTTCCCGAGAACTTCGAATCGATCAACAAGTACTGCGGCGTGCGACTGTTGTTCCACAGCGAAACGCGCGAGCAACTGCGCGGCAAGCCCGCCGACTACGTGACCAACTACGACAAGCTGCTGCAGACGCTGCTGGCGAAATTCGGCAAGCCGGATGGCTTCCTGCATCGCGGCCGCGTGCTCATCGAGACCGAGGAGGGCGACAGCGGCGACGCCGTGGACCGCAAGTTCAGCATCTGGCGCTGGTGCCCGGCCCGCGATCGCGACTTCCACACCAGCTGCAGCGCCAGCGTGGTGTTGTCGCTCGATCCGTCGACCGGCCAGGGTACTTTGCTCTATTCAACGCCGCTGCTCTGGGAGTATGCGTACGCGCGCCACAACGGCGGGTTCAAGGGCGACAAGCTGTTCCGGATGCTGCACGCCCGCACCGATTGAACATAGCTGCAGTGAGCAGTTCCGCAGGCGTTTCGCAGAAGCCGCCGAATTGTCGGACAGGATCGCTGCGGCGCGGAAAAAGTGAGCACTGGCTAACAAAGCACGTCTGGGAACCCGTAGGCCGCGGTAGTAAATTCGCCTGCAAACGAATTCTGGGAGTACGCATGAAATCCTCGGCATCACTGATTGCGGGCAGCCTGTTGCTCGCGGGGGCCACGTTCGCCGTCGCGGGTGATTCGCCCAAGTACGAAGCGCCCGATGGCTTCAACGGCCGGCAGTGGGGCTCGCCGCTTGCCGCGTTCGACAAGTTCGGTGCCGAGCCGTTGTCGGTGGGAGCCGCCTGGACTCGCGGCAAGGTCACGGACGTCACGTACAACTGCGTCATGAGCAACCCCGTGCTGGTCAGCGCCGGTGACGCGCAGGCCGCGACCGCGGGCGGTGGCCCGCAGATGTCCGGCACCTCGGATGGCGGCTGCGATGCCCTGAGCTCACGGCAGCGCGAGCGCGTCGAAGGCGGTGGTTTCCATGTGCTGATGGAGCACCGCGTCGAATCGCAGGGCTTCCGTTACGGCAACGAAGGCGTGCTGCTGTACCCGGTGGTCTACCAGTTCTGCGCGAACTGGGACAGCGTGAAGAAAGAGATGCCGGCCGACTTCAACGAGCGTGTGAAGTTCTGCGGCATGCGCCTCATGTTCAAGGGCGAGACCGACGAGGAACTCGCGGCGCTGAAGGGTGACGCTTCCACCAAGTACGACCGCGTGCTCGACGCGCTCATCGACCGTTTCGGTCGCCCGTTCCATTTCGAGAAGCGCGGCCGCGTCGTCATCGAAGCCGTGGACGGAGAGTCCGTGATCATCGGCGGCGAACGCCATTACAAGACCTGGCGCTGGTGCCCGCCGACCGACCGTGCGCTCGCCACCAGCTGCGCCGCCAGCATCGTGCTGGCCTATGACGCGCAGAAGCGCTGGGGCTACGTGTTCTACTCCACACCCTCGGTGTGGCAGTACGCCTACGCGCGCGAGAACGGTGAATTCAAGGGTGACGACCTGTATCGCCTGCTGTATTCGCCGGAAAATCCTGCCAAGCCGGCCTCCGACGCGCGCCTGACCAGCACCGCCGACAAGCGCTGACGCGCCGAGTCATCGATGACGCGGCCGGCAGAACTGCCGGCCGCGTTCGTTTCTGGCGCTGGTCGCAAGCGCCTGACTACCGCGCGTGACGAAACGTGAGGTTGTAGCGAAAGCCGCCGGTCACCGGATGCACGCCTTCCTTCACCGGCCGCACCGCGTGATACACCAGGCGCGCGGGCCCGCCCCACACCAGGACATCACCGTCGGTGAGCGCGACGGTCCGGCCCTTGCCCCCGCGCCGCAGGCCGTAGAACGCGAAGCTTGCCGGCAATCCGAGCGACACCGACACGATGGGTTGGGCGAAATTCTGTTCGTCGGCATCGCGGTGCGCCGTCAGCCGGCTGCCGGGTGAGTAACGATTCACCAGGCAGGCGTCGGGGCGAAAATCCGGAAAGCCACCGCGCGCCGCCGACTCCAGTGCCAGCCGCAGAAATTCGTCGGGCATGCCCGGCCAGGCGCGCCCCGTGAGCGGATCCTGCGCGCTGTAACGATAGCCGCTGCGATCGCTGACCCAGCCGAGCGGTCCGCAGTTGGTCATGGCCACCGACATGGTCTGTCCGCCGGGGGTCACCAGGTGGCGGAACGGCGCCGCCGTCGCGAGCCGTTCGATCAGCGGCATCAGCAGCGCCGAATCGGCATGGCCGCGCAGCAGCGTGATGCCGGGTTCGAGTGGAATCGCATCCTGCGTTCCGCCCGCGAACAGTTCGAGCGTGTTCATCTTCCGGGCTTCATTTCTCGATCGTGTACACGAGATCGGCGCTGCGCTCCTTGCCCGCTTCGGTCTTGACCGTCCAGCGGTCGTCGAGCGTGTAGCGCATCTTGATGGTGTTGATGGATTCCGTCAGCGAGATGCCGTAGCTCACGTACAGGCGTGGCGACAGGTACTTGCCGAGCACCAGCGAGGTTTCGTTGGACAGGTCCGATTCGACGCTGATGTCCGGGAGCCCGATCTTCGTGCCGAGCTGCGCGGCCAGCAAGGCCGCCGCCTGCCCGGCGACTTCCTGGCGCGCGCCCGGGGTGCCGGCGCGGCCCTGCTCCTGCGCCGACTGCAGCGACCCGCCCGCCAGCAGCAGCGAGACGATCTGCGACTGGGGTACCGATGGCTCGGAGAAAAAGCTGAGTCGCGGCTCGCGCAACGTGCCGCGCACGTTCACGCCGGCCTTGATGTCGGGAAATTCCTTGACGGCGCGGATGTCGACCGCCGGGTCGACCAGCAATCTGTCATTGAAGATCAGGCGGCCGCGTTCGATGTCCAGCTTGCGCGCCAGCGCGACGTATTGCCCGTCTTTCACCTGCAACTCGCCGGTGGCGCGCGTGGGTTCGTCGGGCAGGGTGGTTTCGGTGATGCTGCCGGTGACGTGGCCGGAGAGGCCGTAGGTTTCGATGGTCACCCTGTCGCCCAGCGTCATGGTAATCCTGCTCGTGACCCGGAACGGATCCTTCTCGATTTTCTCCGTCGGACCCACCAGCACTTCGTCGGCCGACGGCAGCACGGCGTTGGTGAGATCGGCGGGGCGGATGCGTGCCAGCGGCACCTTGACCTCGCCCTCGACACGGATGTCGTGCGCCTCGACATGGAAGTTGAGATCGGGAGAAGCGTCGATGCGTGCTTCCGGCACGTCCACCAGCCGCAGGTTCTCGCCACTGAGACGGATGTCACCGTACGGCTCGCCGTCGCGCCACTCGATCTTGCCCGAACTCGCGAGCGTCCCAGCGCCGGCCTTGCCGTTCGCGCTGAATTCCAGGTTGTTGGAGACGATGCGCGCCTCCATCTCGAGCGCGCGCATCGCGAGATTCATCTGGTAGAAATCGAGCTCGGCGCGCGACAGCTTGACGACGCCGCTGGCGCGTGGCCGTCCCAGTGTTCCCTCGAAGCTCAGGTTGGCATCGAAGTGTCCACTGGCGCGATCGATGTCGGGCACATACAGCGTGATGAATCCGAGCTCGCCGGTGGCCATCTGCAACTGGCCGCGCACCGGCCAGTCCATGGTGTCCGTGGTGCTGCGTTCGGCGCGCATGCGTCCGGCGATCAGGCCGCGCGCCGCGGCGTCGAGCCGCAGCTCGCCGATGACGTGGTCGGGCTCGGCCTGCAGCGTGACGAAGCCGGATCCAAAGCTGATCACGTCGGTGCGACCGCTCGCGAGTTTGTGGCGGATCGCGGCGTCCGCCAGGTCGGCGCGTGCGGTGCCGGTGAACGGGCCACCGCCGCTCGCGCTCAGGCTGGCGGTGGCATTGACGCTTCCCTGGTATTCGACCTTGGGGGTGAATCCCGCCGTCAGTGTGTTGATCGGCAGGTTGTGGGCGTCGGCGCGCAGATTCCAGCCGGCCGCGCTCCACGCACCTTCGCCGCACAGGCGCGCCACCTTGCCGTGCAGGCACAGTGGCTCGAGTTTGAACGCGCGGCTGCTGGCGGTGATGTTCACCGGCGCGTCCAGCTTCAGATTGATGTTGGCCGTGTCGTCGATGAACAGGTCCGCGATCTTCGCGTTCCACACGTCGCCGCTGAAGGCGCCGCTGCCGGCGAGATGCAGGCTGGTCTTGGCGGCGAGTGCGTCGATCTTGAAATCGTGCGCGCCCGTGCTGCCGTCCATCACGGCGTTGAACTGCGTGAGCGCGCGTTCGCCGAGCGTGAGCCGTGACAACGCGATGTCCGCGTGCGAAACCCGTTGCCCGCGCCAGTCGACGTCGATGTTCGCCGCGAACTTGTCGAGCTTGAGCTCGCCGTGTTCGATGTCCGCGCCCCGCGCATCCAGCTTGACGACCGGGGTGCCGGAATTCCCGGCGATCTGGCCGCGGGCCTGCAGCGTACCGCGGGCGCCCTCGGCGATCAGTCCGAGATCGTCGGCGTTGACGTTGAAGGTGAGATCCAGCGGACGCGTGGGTCCAAGCGAGCCGTCGAGCGCCAGGCTGGTGCCGCCGGCACGCAGGCGCACCGCATCGAAGATCCAGTCTTCACCCTGCATGTGCACGTGACCGCTGCCGCTCGCCGGATTGCCGCGCAACTTGCCGGAAATTCCCGAGAAGGCGACGTCCAGATCCTGCGTCGCGAACGGCGCGCCGCGCGCTTTCAGCTTGAAATCGAGCGAGCCCCGGAATCCGGGCCGCAGCGTGTCGGGATCGAAGCCTTTCACGTCGCCGGCGAGCTCCCAGCTTTGCTCGGGACTCCAGCGTGCATTACCCGCCAGCAACGCATGACCTCCGAAGGCGCCGAGGTTTAGCTCTTCGATCTGCAGATGATCGTTGTGCAGAGCGCCGCGCAGGCCGAAAGTCATCGGATCGATCCGCGGAACGTACAGCTCGCCGCGCGCGCTGAGCGCATAGGGCCAAATGCCCTCCAGCCGGTAACTGCCCGCAGGACTGCTGAAGATCTGCGGCGTCTCCTCGGTGAACCGCGCGGCGAGCGGCCAGCGCAGCCCTTGCCAGTTTCCGGCGAGTACCAGTCGCGGCCCGCCAGTCACCGCCTGGATGGTGCCGGAGCCGTCGGCGTGACTGCGGGTGGCGCGATGCGTGACCTCGTAGTGCGTGGCATTGACCACGCCATCGGCGTAGTTGCCCTCGAACACCATGTCGAACTGGCCGGCGCCGAGCCCGGGAACGAGCAGCGGACCGCGCCCGTGGAAGGCGTTCATCTCACCGCCGAGGTCGAGCGGACCGGAGATGATGCCGAGCGCATCGCCCGCGCCGAACGCGCGCAGGTCGAAGTTGTAGACCTGGGCCTTGGCCTGCCAGTGGAAATTCTTCGACAACTCCAGCAGCTCGCCGCGCAGGTCCGCCCGGAACGGCACCTGCAGCATGCCGGAGACGGGTAGTTTGTCGAGGTCGCCGTCGAAGCTCGCATCGACGCGCCATTCCGGCTGACCCTCGATGATCATGCGCGTGGTGGTCTCGCCGCTCAGCCGGGTCGGATCGGCGGCGCGCAATTCACCGATGGCGCGCGAGTGCAGGAAGCCGTAGACGATGTTGCCTTCGAAGATCCGGATGACCTTGTGCCCGACGATGCCGGAGCCGCTTGCGTCGGTGAATTCCACCCGCCGCCCGTTGGGCGCGACGATCACCAGCGTCTTCGCATTGGCGCGCGCTGCGCTGATGCTGAGCAGGCGCGGCATGAACTTCGGCGGCGTCTTGGGCCAGTCCTTCGGACGTGGCTTGACCGCGATCAGCACCAGGTCGGCGCTCGCGCGGCGCACCGCGATGCGTCCCACCAGCAGCGGCCAGAAATTGACGCGCGCTCCGCCGTTCTCGACGCGCGTGTACGACAGTACGTGATCGACCTCGACCAGCTTCGCATTGAAGCCCCCGGCAATCGTGCCGCGTACATCTTCGATCCTGAGCGTCACCTTGCCGAGCTTTTCGGGAAGATGCGCGACCACGAAGCGCAGCCCCGACTCCGTGTAGATGACCCACGCGAGAAACAGCACCAGGACGACGATGATCGCGCCGAGGCTGTACGCCACCCGCTTGAGCCATCGCTTCATCACAATTTCGGCGAGAAGTTGAGATGCAGGCGGGGCCCCGGACGCTCGGTGCTGCCGGCAGGAATGGTCAGCGCCTGCGCCACGTCGATACCCACCGACACGACGGGCAGGCGCAGCCGCACGCCCACGCCCACGGAATACATGAGCGGGTCGCCGAAGGTGTCGAAGGCATTACCCGCGTCGCCGAAGACCGCGACCGACAGGCTCTTCCACGGCAGGTCGCGGATCAGCTCCACCGAGGCGGCGACCATGTGTTTGCCGCCGACCTTTTCCAGCACCGGGTTATCGTCCTCGTCGACGATCGGCTCGTTGGTTACCGGATCCCTTGCCTGCTGCACGGGCGACAGGTCGTTGAGCCCGAAGCCGCGCACGCTGCGGTCGCCGCCGGCGAAGAAGCGCTGCGAGGGCGCGAGGCCGGTGGCATTCGACACCGCGGTGGCGCCCACGTCGCCGCGCATGTAGAGGTGCCAGCGCCGGTTCTCGTCCAGGTCGAACACCTTTTCGCCCGAGACCCGCCCCTGCAGGAAGTTCGAATCCGAACCGAGCGCGCTGTGCGAGCCGCGCAGCTCCAGGTACAGCGTGCGGCTGAACAGCGCCTCGCCGAGGTAGTTGCGCGGCACGAGCGCGAAGCTGATGCCGGGGATCAGCAGCGTCTGCTGCGTCGTGGTGTTCGACTTGATGAACTCGGAGCTCGTGTCCAGCAGCTCGACGTAGGTCACGCGCTGCCAGAAATTCTCGCCGAACCACGAGCGGCGCACGTGTGTGAAGCTCGGCGTGAAATTGATGTTCTGGTCGTCGGTGTCGGCGCGACG
>Ga0315912_10000942_pt1 | contig 40826 bp, 35 predicted proteins | sample VfabasoilMG_FD_204469 | JGI IMG/M metagenome (GOLD analysis project Ga0315912, IMG submission 204469) | Garden soil microbial communities collected in Santa Monica, California, United States - V. faba soil | ecosystem: Environmental > Terrestrial > Soil > Garden | place: USA: California... | reverse complement strand
AGCGGGCTTCGCGGCCATTCCGTCCGGCAGCAGTCTGAAGCTCACGTTGCTCGAGAGCATTTGCTCGCCGACGTCGCGAAAGCTATGCGCGTCGATGGACGCGTCGAACGCTTCGACGCGTTCGGCCGTCGCGCCGACCGCCGCGACGAACGACTCGGGCCCCGGCGGCGACACGAGCCATCCCATGCCGCTCGGGCCGAGCGTTGCGCCTTCGGCGGCCGCTCCGACCCAGTTCAGATCGAGGTCTGCCGTGACGACGCCGGCAAGCGGGCGAGCGCCGTCGGCCGTGCGGCGAAAGAACGGGACCGAGTAGGTCACCATCCAAATGTCGCCGCCGCCCTCGTCGAAGTACGGCGCCGACCACACGGCCGCGCGCCCGTCGGCCGCCCGCCGATACCACGGCAGCGTGTCGTACGAATAGCTGTCGAGCGCGAGGTCGGAGTACGCGATGGCTTCGTTGCGTCGAAATAGGTACGGCGCGAACGGGCCGCCGCCCCGCTCCACGCCCCGCTCGACCGCGATCGTCGAACCGTACACATCGGGCCACGCGGCAAGAATGCCGCGGATTCGCGACTCGTACTGCTCGCGCGGCGGATCGATCTCCTCGAGCTGCGCAGCCACGGTGCGAATGCCGCCTTCGATGGGACGGATCACGGCGTCGAGCTCGGCCGCAAGGCGTGCCGCGAGCTCGTCGGCATCGCGCTCGGCCCCCGCCTCCAAGCGCTCGGCCGCGGAGCGATACGACATGTACAGCGCCGCCGAGTAGATCGGCACGGCCACCGCGAGAATCCAAAAGAGCAGCCGACCGCGAACGGTACGAAACGTGGGCGAAGGAACTGCGCTCTGCACGAGCGGCAATGTGCCCGCCCGCGAGGCGGGCGTCTATGGCGCTAAGGCCCTACGCACCGCGCGACAGCAGCGTGCCGTAGCCGGGCGCCGCGCCGTTCATGCCGACGAGGCGCGCGCCGGCCCACAAGCCGTGCGGCATGCTCGAGATCGCCGGAACGCCGATGCGCGCCTCGAGCGGCGCGAGCAGCTCGAGCGTTCGGAACCCACCGCACGACAAGAGCAACGAATCGGCGTCCGGCGCCGTTGCGTGCACGCGCGCGGCGAACTCGAGCAGGTCGTTCTGCGTGACGCTGTCCACGCCGCCGATCGCCTCGATGCCCATGCCGGTCACGACGAGCGGCGTGAGACCGTGCTCGATCAGGAACGCGCGCAGGCGCTCGTTGACGACGTCGTTGTACGCCGTCGCGACGGCGACGCGCTTCGCGCCGACTTCCTTCAATCCGTCGATGACGCCGTTGCTCATCGTCGTCGCGGGCAAGCCGGAGGCATCGACGACGGTTTGGCGCAGCTTCTGGTTGTACGCTTCGCCCTGATAGAACGTCAGCGATGTGCCCGTGAGCTCGATGGCCTCGGCGCCCGCGTCCGCGAGCTTCTTGGCGGCCGCCGGAATCCTGTCGATGACCGCGTTGAACCCTTCCGGCGTCATCGACTCCACGCCGAGACCCGTCACGACGTATTTCAATCGATCGCCGTACATCGCGAGGCCTTCCTCGGGAATTCCGCGGTTCAGCGGCGGAAAGATCAGGCCGAGAACGGGTACCTTGGCTTGCGCACTCGCGCGGAACCCGAAACCGGCAGTGGCCGCGGCCGCAGCGCAGCCCGCGATAAAGTCCCGGCGTTTCGTCGTCATACAGCTCCCCTCTCGGCGCAATCGCCCGTGTTTGGCCAAGGATAGCCTTACCGGGACGCCAGCGCCTCCTCGACGACCGAGGTATCGATGAAAACCGCCAGCTCTGCACGGCTGCGCGGCATGCGGTTGCGTTCCTTGGCTACCCAAACCTCCTCGACTTCGAGCACGTCGAGCATGTCCGGAATGATGCGCACCGGAAACTCCATTTCCGGCCAGCCCCACGAAATCTCTTCGGTCGTGAAACCCGTGATGCTCGAGACGTGCGGCCAATGGGTATCGGGATCGCGCTTGAGCGCTGCCGTCGCCTCGGCAACCGCTCGCACGAAGGCCACGATCGAGCGGCGTTTGTTCGGGTCCGCCAAATCCGGCGCCCGCGCGTGGAGGTTGAACACCTCGCGATACACGCTGCGGTCCTGGAACACGATCGCGTCGCTCCCCAAGCGGCGCGTCGCGTCCTCGGGCTCGGGCTCCCAGATCGAGATCGCGTCGACGTCGCCGCGCGCCAACGCGTCCGACATCTGGTCCATGCCGGTCTGATCGCCCTGCGCGGGCGGCAAATCCACGAGCGTGACGTCGTCTTCGGTCAATCCCGCGGTGCGCAGCATCGCCACGAGATAGTAATTGGCCGACGTATTGCGCGGCAGCATGACGCGTTTGCCCTTGAGATCGGCCAGCGTCGCGATGCCCGCCGAGCGCCGCGCGACGAGCCTGTAGAAGCTTTCGGTGACCGTCATGATGATGCGCAGATCCGGATTCGTCAGCGACTCGCGCAGCAGCTGCGTCTCGGCGTTCGTCGCGAGGTCCGCCTCGCCTGAAGTGATGCGCACGATTCCGCCCTCGCCGACCTGCAGCTGCTGCGGATAGAAACTGTTGGCCGCCACGAGCACCGGCGACAGCTCGATCCAATAGCTGCCCGACACCCGGATCGGCGCGAGCGGCGCCTCCGCCTGCTCGGATGGAGCGCAACCCAGCAACAGAAAACCGGCAACGACAACCGCCGTTCGAATCATGTCTTGGAGCCCCTCCGGAAGATTTCGCGTTCGAGGATAGCGCAACCACGCCCGCAGTTCGCGCTAGGATGGCGGCGGTAACGCTACGGAGGCGTCGACCATGAGTCGCTTCGACGACGAATCGCAGGCACGCGAACATGGCATCGATCGCCGCGACCTGCTGCGCGGGGCCGCGGCCCTCGTGGCAAGCGGCGCTGTGCTCGCGACGAGCGCGCCCGCACAAGCTCAAACCGACGAGCAAGCGTTGGCCGTGGACGCGCAGTTCTTCCCGGGCTTTCGCACGGAGAAGGTCCGCACGTCGGGTGCCGTCATTCATTCGGTGGTCGGCGGCAGCGGCCCACCCGTGCTGCTCCTGCACGGTGCGCCGCAGAGCCGTGTGTCGTGGGCCGCCGTTGCGCGCGAGCTCGCGCGCAACCATACGGTCGTCGTCACGGACCTGCGCGGTTACGGCGACAGCGGCAAGATCGAGGGCGACCGCGAGCACAACCTCTACTCGAAGCGCACGATGGCGCTCGATCAGGTCGAGGTCATGAAGCACTTCGGCTTCGAGCGCTTCACCGTGTTCGGCCACGACCGCGGTGCGCGCGTGACACACCGCTTGGCGCTCGATCATCCCGAGAAGGTCGAGCGCGCCGCCGTGCTCGACATAATCCCGACACATTATCTATTCAGCCGCGTCGACAAGGCGTTCGCGGAGAGCGCGTATCACTGGTTCTTCTTCGCGCGGCCCGCGCCGTTTCCCGAGACCGTGATCTTGAACAGCCTCGACCTCTTCGTCGGCCGCGAGGATCCGACGCTCGGCGCCGAGTACCGGCGCGTGTTCGCAATTCCCGGCACGCTGCACGCGATGTGCGAGGATTACCGCGCCGGCGGGTCGATCGACTTCGCGCACGACGGCGTCGACCTCGACAAGAAGATTCAATGCCCGCTGCTCGTGCTCTGGGGCGAGCGCGGCTCCGTCGCCGGCCGTTACGACGCGCTCGCGATCTGGGGCGAACGCGCCGCGCGCGTCTCGGGCAAGCAAATGCCGGGCGGCCACTCGTTTCAAGAGTCGCATCCCAACGAGACGGTCGCCGAGCTGCGCGCGTTCCTGGCCGGGTCTCGCGCATGACGGCAAGCAGAGCCGATGGTTGACACGGCGCTGCGCGAATTCATCGACCGGCACGACACGCTGTTCGTGCTGACCGGCGCGGGGTGCAGCACGGGATCCGGCATTCCCGACTACCGCGACGCGAACGGCGAATGGAAGCGCGGCCGCCCGATCATGCTGCAGGATTTCCTGGCGCACGAGCATTCGCGTAAGCGTTATTGGGCGCGCAGCCTGATCGGCTTCAGGCGCATGGGCGCCGCAAAGCCGAACGACGCGCACCGCGCGCTCGCGGCGCTCGAAGCACAGGGCCGCGTAACGCAGCTCGTCACGCAGAACGTCGACGGTCTTCATCAGGCGGCCGGGAGCCGCAACGTCGTCGACCTGCACGGCCGCGTCGACGTCGTGCGCTGCTTGGCGTGCGAGCGCCGCGTGCCGCGCGGAGAAGTCCAAGCCGAGCTCGTCGAACGAAATCCGCGCTTCGCCGCTCTCGATGCCGTCGAGGCACCGGACGGCGACGCGGCACTCGAGAACGTCGACTTCGCGGCGTTCGACGTGCCCGCGTGCGCGTCTTGCGGCGGGTTGCTGAAACCCGACGTCGTGTTCTTCGGCGAGCGAGTCCCGCCCGAGCGAGTGCAGTGCGCTCATGCGGCGCTCGCGGAGGCGGAGGCGATGCTCGTCATCGGCTCGTCGCTGATGGTCTATTCCGGCTATCGGTTTGCCCAAGCCGCGGCGCAGGCCGGCAAGCCGATCGCGGCCGTGAACTTGGGTCGCACGCGCGCCGACACGCTCCTAACCCTGAAGGTCACGGAGCCCTGCGCCGACGTCCTGTCGTTTCTACTCGCGCCCACGGAAGGGAAGGAACCGCTCGCGTGTATATATGGGTAACAAACGCGAGGAGGCTCACATGTCTCATCTTCGACTGGCTGCCATCACCCTGGCCCTGCTGATCTCGAGCGCGGCCCGGGCAGACCTTAGAACCTACGACGTCGACCCGCAGTACCGGGACGAGCTCTATAACGCTCTGCGGCGGATCCTCGAGCCGCAGGGTCAGCCGACCAATGGACGCGTCCAGCTGTTGCCGTCCGGCCAGATCCTCGTCAACGCCGATACGCCAACGCTCCAGCAGGTCGAGCAGGTACTGCAAGCGCTTCGCACAAAGCCTGCGCCCGCCGCACCGCGTGTGTCACTGCGTTATTGGGCCGTGCTCGGATCGCGCGCACAAAACGCCGCGGACGCTCCCGCGGGCGCGCCCCCACCGGCCGTGCTCAACGACGCGCTCTCCGAGTTGAGACGGCTCCATGGCGACCTCACGTTCCGCGTCATCGGCACCGCCGCGGTCGCTACGAACTCCGGCCAACCCGGGGAAATCGCGGGAACAGCGTTCAGTGTCGAGCAAACGGCTTACGTCTTGGGCGACACGTTGAACGCCGCCATCTCGATGAAGCTGACGAGCGGCTACGGGCTGCCGATCGGTCAGACCGTCGAGATCGGCAGCCTCAGCCTGCGCACGACGCTGGAGCGCGGCGAGTTCGTCGTTCTCGGCGAAAGCCAAGTTTTGAGCAGCTTGCAGAAATACGACGGACCGGTCTTTTTTATCGTGCACTGGGAAGAGTAACGGCGTTCGTCGGCGGGACCGCCCGACATGACGAGCGTGGACAAGGCACAGTGGATCGACGTGTACCGGCGGCTCGAGAAGCCTCTCTACAACGTCGTCTACCGCGTGATTTGGGACAGCGCCGAGAGCCAGGACGTCGTGCAGGAGACGTTCCTGCGCTGCTGGCGACGCAAGGACGACATTCGCGCCGAAGGATTCAAGGCGCTGCTGTTTCGCACGGCGCTGAACCTCGCGAGCAACCGGCGGCGCCGCGCGCGCCTCTGGCGCGTCGTCGGCGTCGAGGTGCTCGACGAAGTGGCCGACGAGAGCGCCGCGGACCACGCGCTCTCGAAATCGATGCGCGAAGCGCTCGACGGGCTCCCGACTGCGCTGCGCGACGTGCTGTTACTGACCGAGCTCGCCGGCATGACGTATCCTGAGATCGCAGTGGCGCTCGGCATCGCCGAAGGCACCGTCGGTTCGCGCAGGACGCGCGCGCTCGCGCAGCTGCGCGAGCGGCTCGACGTGCAAGGAGTTGTTTCGCATGAATACTGACGCGCTGTTCAAGGAGCTCGAGCCGCCGCTCGGCGGTGCGGAACGGTTTGCGCGCAAGCTCGACGAGGTCGCGGCGACACGGCCTTCGCCGAGGCGGGCTCTGCTGGCTGCGGCCGCTGCAGTCGCCGCTGCCGCGGTCGTCACGGTATTACTGTTGCGCCAACCAAGTCCCGAGGCGCCCGAGCTCGTCGCCGAAGAGCCGCCGTCCGTCGACGTTTACAACGCGCCCGAGCTCGACCGCCTGCTCGGGCGCTCGTCGCAGCCGACCGAGCTCGTCGTCACGGTGAACGCCGAAACAGTGGCCGTCACGGAGCTCGCGAGCGCGAACCAAAAGGTCCGCATCTACCAAATCAACTGACCTAGTGCTGCCCCGGGCGCGTCCCGAGAGTCGCCGTCGGCCGGCGCTCGGTCGGCCCAGTCTGGACCGGCCGCAATAGCGCGAACTCGATCTTGCCGTCGGCGTCGAGCGCGATACGCGCGTTCGTCGTGCCGTGCTCGTGGTGCACCTGGAAGATGTTGCGGCCCTCGGTATCGATGCCGGCGAACTCGACGCTCTGGATCGCGCCCGCGGCTGCCGCCGGTGGCTGCAGAAAGCCGAGCTGCTGTCGCATGACGCGCGCGAACTCGGGTGTCATTGCGTCGTAGTCCGGCATGCCGCTCGCGAGGCCGGCGAGGAGCTTGCGCAGCGCGTCCTCGCTGCCGGGCGTCGCCGTCTGCCCGGCGCCGACACTGGCCTGAAACAGCTTCTGTATCGCTTGAGCCTCCGCGACCGCAGCGCGGCCGCGCGCTGCGACAGCGCTCTTCATAGATGCCGGTGCGGCGTCTCCGCCTGCGGCCGCAAGGTCGGCCTCGATGCACGTCGCGTAAGCCCGCATGCCGTCGAAGTACGCGCCCGTGGCCGCACTGACGGTCGCCGCTTGATCGCCGATCGCGTCCTTGGCCGGTATGACCGGCAGCGTCGGCAACGTACACGCGAACGCCGGCAGAACGGCCGCGCCAAGCAACACTCCACCTACGATACTCGTCGCTCGAAACTGCATAGCTTCTTATCCCCCCGTCTTATGGAACGTCACGGGCACGCCACCCTGCGCGCTCGCGACGACTCCCGTAATGGTGCCATCGCCAAGATCGCCCGAGAAGCGCCACGGGTCGACGTTCGGCAGCGTGAAGTACACGGCACGGTCGACGACGGTGAAATCGCGCAGCGTTCTGTCGATGCGACCCAAATTCGTGCCGATCAGCGAGCCGTTGATCGTGCCGTCGGCGTTCTTCGTGAACTTTAGCTCGATGTCGACGTCGATCGTCGCGATGCTCGGCCGGCCAACCCAGCGCCCCGCGAGCGCGTCCGCCACGCCGGGGCCGACCTGCACGGCCTCTTGCGCCGGCTCCGGCGTCGGATTCGCGCGCTCGTGGCGGCTCGTGTTCGTGTAGTGGCGGACGATCGTATTGTCCTCGTGACACGCGTACTCGGGCCACCAATACGTCTCGTCGTGATTCATCGGGTAACGAACCGTGAACGGCCGCGTGAGCACGACAGGATCCTCGGTCGTGATCTCGTAGAGCCATGTGTCGTCGTTCAAGCGAACGACTCGCTCCGTGATCTTCATTTCGTCGCTGTACGGGAAGCGATTGCCGGGCGGCGAGCCGACGACGGCGAGGTTGATGATCGGCGGCCCCTCCTGAAAGTTCGTCGTCTCGACGACGAGCGTATTGCCTTCCCAATGGCCGCGCGACTCGCCGAGCCACTGCTTGATTTGCGACGCGAGCGGCGGGCGCCCGTCCGTCGGAATCACGCGCGACTCGTGGATCATTTCGAGATCGAACACCACGTACCCGGGCGCTTGCCGGATCGAGAACCCGCCGTTGTAGCGGTACGGTATCATCGACGACGGCAGACCGCGCGTGATGCAGCGGTCCCAACTATCGAAGTCTTGCGGCCCGTCGAACGCGATCGTCTCGCCCGGCAGAGCCCAATCGCTCTTCGCGAGCAGGGCTCGGCGCTTGCCCTCGGGCGTCAGCGCGGGCAGCAGCCCGTTCGGCGGGTCGACGATCAGGTTCGTCTGCCGCTGCGGAATGTTCGGATCCATCATGCCCGCCAACATCGCACGGCCCAGGTTGCCCTGCTCGGCGAATTGGCGGCTCTGGTCGACGCTCGCGCGCAGCTGCTCCAAACGCTGCGCGTACTCCTGCTCGGTCAGCCACTTCTTGTTCATGTCGCAGGGATCGGCTGTGCCTGCGGGACCGGGCGGCGCAGGGGCGCCGGGCGGCGGCGCGGCGCGATAGCTGGTGGCACAACGCTCGAGCGGCACGCCGGCCGCTTGCATCATGTTGAGCTTCGCTTGAATGTCGGGCTCGCCCCACGCCGTTTTCGGATGCTGCCAACGGCGCGGCGTTTCGATGAAGTGGTTGGCTTCGCTCGGCGCGCCGCGGATGCGGTCGTCGATCTCGCCCCGAGCCGCGGCAGCAGCGAGCAGCGCTCCGGCACCGAATAGCGCGTTGCGCAGTTTCGTGCGGTACATGCCCCCCGTCCCCCGTGCCCGAGCCTCGCACTCGAGCCGGTAAAGTAACCCGGTCGGTGCGGGCCGTCCATCGGCGGCGAAGGTTTAGAGGCGCAGGCCCTTCACGCTGCCGGTCAGCTTGGCCAACTCGATGTCGTAAACGGCGCACACGACCTCGCGGTCGTTCTGCGCGTTCCAGCTATCGCGCGAGGGATAGAGCGTCGCGATGTCGAGCGACGACGAGTCGTAGTCCTTGCCGACGAACGCCTCGAAGCGTTCGAGACACGCGTCGTGCGCCATGTCGGCCATCGCGTCACCGGGGAAGCTAGCCGCGCTGATGTCGAAAACGGCGTACACCTCGTTGTCGTGAGGGTTCGCGCACGGCACTCCGGGCACGCTGCCGATCGAAGCGTTCTCTTCCGCGAACGCCGAGCCGTCATCGAAGCAGTCGCCGACGCGCATTTGAAACGCGTTCAAGCTGCCGGCGTCGACGATGGCGCCCGTTTCGTCGCGGTCCACCTCGGTCAACGAGTGGAATAGATATGCGCCGGCAGCGATCGCAATGCCGATACCCCAATTCCTGTTCATGGCTCGCCCTCTTGAACGACTGGCGCGGAATTCTTGCCGGCCGGCCTCAGGCGCGGAAGGAATCAGGTCTCGCTATGCGGTTCACCGAGCACGTACTCACGCCGGATCTTTCATAATCCGGCTGCGTGTGGGACCGGCTGAGTTACGGCACGGCGGCCAACAACAAGGCGCCGAAGACGATGCGATACCACGCGAATGCCGTGAAGCGGTGCGCACGAATGTAGATCAACAACCACTTCACGGATGCGAACGCGACCACGGCGGCCGCGACGAACGCGATGATCAACGAGCTCCAGTTCTCGCCGGCGAGCCCGCCTTCGCTGGCCAGGCTCAGAAGCTCGTAGCCGGCGGCCGCGATCATCGTCGGAATGCCGACCAGGAACGCGAACTCGGCTGCGGCCGGCCGCGACGTCAAACCGGCGAGCATCGCCGCGAAGATCGCCGCGGCGGACCGCGACGTGCCCGGGAAAACGCCCGCGACGACCTGGCTCAAGCCCACGCACACGGCGACGAGCCACGTCACGCGCTCGGCGGGCGTGGCCGAGCGGAGCCAGCGCTCGATGCCGAGGATCGCCACGCCGCCCGCGATCAACGCGATCGCGACGGGCGCCACCGTCTCGGGCAGCTCGGCGCCCGCGAGCTTCGCCGCGAGCCCGCCGACGGCCGTAATCAGGAACGCGCCGGACAACTTGTAGAGATAGTCGCGGTTCTCGGCGAGGCGAAGGTGCAGCGACAAGTCGAGCAGTCGCTGCCAGTAGACGACCACGACGCCGAGGATCGCGCCGACCTGGATCGCGATGTTGAACAGATCCGAGCGCGGGCCGAGCCAATGCTGAGCGATCAACAAGTGGCCGGTGCTCGAGATCGGCAAGAACTCGGTAATCCCCTCGATGATTCCGAGGACGATTGCCTCGAGTGTTTCCGGCACGGCGTCAGCTGCTCATGGTCGGCGCACGCGACTCAGCACGCGCCATTTGTTGGGCCAGCTCATCCGCTCGTCTGACAACGCGTCGAGGAAATCGGCGAGCACTTTGGACTTCACGACCGTATACAACGTGACTCCGCTCGTCAACGCAAGCACGAGAACGAACAAGAGCGCCCGCCAGACGAAGGGCTGGGACGACTCCGCCAACAAGTTCATGCCGAGGAAACCCGTCGCGACGGTGCCGATCAAGCCGAAGATCGTCACGACCGTGAGCCGCAGGATCGTCTGGGCCTGCCGCCGCACGCTGTCGGTGTCGAGGTACTCGTTCATGTCGTCGACTTCGTTGCGCACCTCGTTGTAGAGCGCATCGTTGCCCAAATGGCGCATCAGGCGGCTGAAGATGCCGCGCGCGAGCTCCTGATTCGAGACCTCGTGAAACCAATAGCGATGCGTGAAGCGCAGGAACACCTCCATCGATTGGCGGATCGTGCGTTTGAAATTGCGCACGGACTCCGTGTCGCCGACCTCGAGGCGGTTCATCGCGACGGCGAGCTCGTCCGACATCGAGAGCAGAGCCGCCTTGTGAAAGTGCGCGATCAAGAACAGCAAGAAATATTGGTGCTTGAACTGGCCGAGCATGCCGGTCTCGCGGCCGTCGAAAAAAAGATCGCCGTGGCGGCCGACGACGGCCAGAAGGAGACCGGTGCAGATCAACCGCGCGTCGCCCGAGAAGTGCTCGCCTTCACGCGCCCAGAATCGATCGTCGCAATACTCGGCCTCGAAATCCGCGAGCGAACGCTCCGAGTACGGCGACGACTCACGCGGCCCGGGCCGCGTCATGAGGCCGAGCCGCACGAAATCCGAGCGCGAAAGCTGCGTGGGGTCTTCGAGAGCGAAGTACACCATCGTCGGCATGCGATAGTGCTCGAGCTGCCGATAGCGCAGCGCGGCCGATTGACCGGGGTATTCGAGGCCGAGCGGCTTGACCAAGAATTGCCAGTGTGACGCGAGATACGGCGTGCGGTACTTGGCGACATGGCTCAAATAGTTCGGCTTCTGCTCGTAGTCCGACACCGCCAGCACGGCGCCGGCCGCGTCGAGCCATTCGACGCGCCGCGGGCAGTTGCCGCCCTCGCCCGTGTTCGTCCACCAAGCCGGGTAGGCGCGGCCGAAGCGAAACACCATGTCCTGCGCGCGCTCGAGCGGAATGTCGTTCGCGAAAAGCTCGACTGCGAGAATCGCAACGTCCGCGTCCAAGAAGAAATAAAGCGCGACTTCGTCGAGGTCGAACGTAAGCGCGGCGCCGTCATCGAACGTGACGCGAACGCGCAGCACGTCCTCGCGGCGAAAGACCCGTAGGCTGCGTTCGCCCGCTCGGCTCGCAGCCTCCTGGCCCGCCATCGACCCGTAGATGAAGCGCTGCACGTACGGCAGGAAGGTGACGAACTCCTTGTAGTAGCGCTCGCGGATCTCGCGCGACTCGACGTTGAGCTCGTCGCGGAGCTCGCTCCAGGGATTGCCGGCGCCTGGCTGCTCGAGCGCCTCCCAGTGACGCTGAACGGGGACGCCGGGTTTGAGCGGCATCAGCTGAAGCGGCCAGAGCACGACTTGGCGGAAGTGACGAATCGTGGTCATAGGCGGCGGGCGCCATTCTGCGCAATGTTGGCACCCTCCGCTACTATGGCCGGTGGCATGAGACTCGTTTCCATCGGCCAATGGCCGCCGATCTGAGCTCTCTCCCAACCCCGCGGGCGGCAAAGCGGGTCGGGCACGCCCTCCTCGCGCTGTTCGCGCTGACGGGGTTCTCGGCCCTATGTCTGCAAGTCGTGTGGCAGCGCGTGATCTCGATCCACGGCGGCGTCGATCTGTTCTCCTCGGCAACCGTCGTCGCCGCGTTCATGGCGGGCTTAGGGCTCGGGAATCTCCTCGGCGGAGCGCTTGCGGATCGCCTGGATGCGCGGCGCTCGATCTTCGCATTCGCCATCGCAAACCTCGGAATCGGCGCGTTCGGCTTCGCGTCGATCGCGATCTTCTACGACGGCTACCGCGCGCTCGCCCCGCATGTGCAGTCGCTGCCGGCTGCATTCGCGTTCCACTTTGCGTTGCTCGTGATCCCGACGACGCTGATGGGCCTATCGCTGCCGCTCTTGTCGCGTGGCTTCGTGCGCGACGTCGCCGAAGCCGCGCCCGTCGTGAGCCGCCTCTACGCCGCGAACACGCTCGGCGCAGCGGCGGGCGCCGCGATGAGCGGTTGGCTGCTGCTCGGAACCTTGGGCTTCGATGGCACGGTCCGGCTCGCGAGCGGCTTGAGCCTCGTCGCGGCCGCCGCCGTGCTGATGCTATGGCGCACGCTACCCGCACGTTCGCACAGCGTCGAAGCGCCCGGGCCGGCTGCGCGAACCGCTGGCGGCGCCGACACACGCATCTGGCCCTGGCTTGCGACCTATGCCATCACGGGCGCCGTCGCCCTCGGCCTCGAGGTCGTGTACTTCAGGCTCGTCGACGGAATCATGCGCTCGAACTCGTACACGTTCGCGCACGTGCTGACACTCTACTTGCTGCTGTTCGGCGCCGGCGCGGCGGCAGGAGGCGCACGCGCGCGGCGCACGCCGCGGCCCGATGTCGCGTTTCTCTCGATTCAATTTTGGATCGGCGCCGCGAGCTTGCTAGGCGTGCTCGTGCTACTGAACGTACCGCCGCTGTTCGGCTTGCGACAGAGCCTCGAGCAATACTTCCGCGGTGAAGGCTTCATTTACGGGTTCGAAAGCGTCAGGGACCTGCGCTCGGCGACGGCCGCCGTGTTCGCGCATTTCGTAGCCCCCGCGCTCGTGATGGGTGCGCCCGTGTTCCTGATGGGCTATGCGTACCCGTTCATCGCGGCGCTCGTGCTGCGCCGCAACAGCACGCTCGGCCGGCACACGGGTGCGTTGATGGCGTGCAACATCTTCGGCAACGTCGCCGGCAGCCTGCTGGCGGGCTTCGTGCTGATCGACGTGCTCGGCACCGCGGGAACGCTCGCGCTGCTCGCGGCATTGCTGATGGCACTCGGCCTCGCGGCCGCGCTGCGCGCACCGCGTGCGCGCGCCGCGCGCGGGGCGGGAGCTGCCGCCGTTGCGGTAGCGCTGCTCGCTCTCTTTCCGTCGAACGAACGGCTGTGGGAATACTTGCACGGCGCGGCTCCGGAACGGTTCGAGCTCGTCGAAGAGCGCAGCTGCGTCAACGCGCTCGTCGATGACGGCGGCATTCAAATGCTGCATTTGAACGCAGCGGCGCAGAACGGCTACCCGTACGACGACTTCCATGTGCTGATCGGTTTGCTGCCCGTACTGCTGCATCCAAATCCGGAGCGCGCGCTCGCCGTCGGGCTCGGCATCGGCGCGACGCCATACGGCATGCTGCTCGACCCGCGCATGCAGCACGTCGAGACCGTCGAGATTTGCGCGGGCCTGCCACGCCTGCTCGCACGACTCGACGAGCGCGGCGCGCACGAGACCCGGCGCCTGCTCGAGGACCCGCGGCTCGAGCTGCGCGCCGGCGACGGGCGCAAACGCCTATTGACCGCGCAGCAACCGTTCGACGTCATCACGGTCGACGCGCTGCGCCCGCAGAGCGGCTACAGCGGCAACGTGTACTCCGTCGAGTTCTACGAGCTAGTCGCATCCCGCCTGGCGCCGGGCGGTCTGTTCGCTCAATGGGTGCCGACGGACCGCGTGCTCGCGAGCGTCGCGGAAGTGTTTCCGCACGTCGCAACCGCCGTCGGCCCGGGACCGGCCACGTTCCTCGTCGCGAGCAACGACCCGTTGCCGCCCGACCTCGCGAGCGCGGCTGCCCGGTTCCCCGCGAGCTCGCACGGAACCCTCGCGCCGGAACAACGCGCGTCGCTCGTGCAGTTCTTCGAGCAGGCGGAGCTCACGCACGTCCGCCGCGGCGAACCGCACGCGGCCGCACCGGAGGCTCAACTCAATCGCGACCTGCACCCGCGCGACGAGTACTTCTTGAACGACGATTGAACGCAGCGATAATGCTTACGATATCATTCGTAACTATATGAAACTTATTGCTTATGAGCCAGGATGGCTGACGTGACACTAGCTTCAATTCAAGCGCGTACGTCGAAGAGGGCTGCACGTTCTCTTTCAAATTTTCTCGTGTTCATGGCCGAGGCCGGCCTGCTCGGCGACCTCCACATCGTCCGGCTGCGCGAAGGCGACCCGGCGTACGAGAAGACGAACAGCGCCTCAGGAAGCACCTAGCAAAGGGAAACTTTAGAAGCACCGCACGTCAGCGTCTGGCCCATTGCCCATGGCGTGAAATCGCGTCAAGCGCGCCCGCCGCCGTACGACTCGACTGGGACACCAATCGTTCGCCAAAAAACGTCCTCTGCCAGGATCCGAGTTCCGTATTCCCGCGCCTTTCGAGCTTTTGTTGACTGTGTGTTCGGATCTGCGACGACTAGCAGATCGAGTTTCTTTGTAACGCCCCGGCTAACCGTGAGCCCAGACTTCGCTGCCAGCGCTTCAGCCATTTCTCTGGTTATCGCTTGGCCATTCAAATTCGAAAGTAGTTCACCCGTGAAACACACGCTGAGCCCATGCAGCTCATTGTGCAGACCATCCTTCTGAGTCGTGACTTGAACACTGTTGAGTTGTCTCTCGGCAGCGGCCAGGATCGAGTCGAGCTCAGATGGATCATGTCCCAGCAAAGTCGCGACTTGCAGTAGATCGCTCCTTTCTACACTCGATACGGATCCATCCGCAAGCGCGTGAGCGGCCAGGCTTAGCAGGTAGTTGCGATGAGCTTTTCTTACACTCTGTTGGCTGAACCCCCATCGAGCAGCGGCTTCCACAAGCGTTTGCTCCTCCGCTTGATCGATAACCCTGTCTTCGAGAACGCGATCGATGAGCGTTAGGTAAGCGAGTTCGTTTTCGGGAATCTCTTCAACGTCGCGATGGGACCGGGCAACTAGACGCTGCACAAACGTGGGTGGACTCGCAGCCATCTTGCGAGCGAGGTCTCGCGTCAGGGGCTTGGCATTCTTCCTCTTTACCGCCGGCCACGCGAGCTTCGGTAATGCATGCTCAGCGAGTAGAAGAGGGTGATCCTCTATTAGCCGAGAAAGCAGGCGGGCCGTGGCGCGTGCATCGTCGAGGGCACGGTGCGGTCGACCCTCAAACGCTATGCCAAATTGCTCGCAGCACGCTTGCAAGCTGCTTCTACCAGACAATCGACAGGTGCACAGCACACCAAACTCAGGGAGTTCAACGTCGATGCGCGCGAACTCCTCTAGTAAAAAGTTTCTGTCGAAGCTGATGTTGTGGCCCGCTACGACTGACGCCTTCGCAAGCAGTTCGGCTACGTCGCCGGCGACGTCCTCGAACAGTGGAGCGCTTAGGATGTCAGTTGCAGTAATCCCGTGAATTCGGGTGGGCCCAACATCCCGCATTGGGTTAATGAGTGTCTCATACTCTTCGAGCACGACACCGGATGGAGACATCAGCACGACCCCAATCTCGACGACTCGGTCGTGCCGCCATGGCGACAAACCCGTCGTCTCCAGATCGATCACGGCGATTGGTAGCGCTTCTTGACGCATGACGGACATCTTGGTCTGAGGCAAGGACATTCTTACCACCCCCCTCGTCGTTTCTAGGCCAACGGCTCCGCGCCGAGGCGCACGCGGCAGTATCTACGTGACGAGTGTTATCAATCCGGCGGAATCGCAGTTAAACAGCCGTCCATACTGACCACGGACGGTGTTCTGAATGACTTCGGACAAGTCCTGTCCTGTCCGTTGAAACCCAAAGCGGCGAGCTACTTCAACGGTGAGGTCGTCGAGGTGTGCACGGACTGACTCGACGAGCACCTGTTTCGCTGCCTCCAGAATCTCTAACGGAGGAAGGTACTCTGCGCGGCGAAGCGTAGCACTCGTCGTCTGCGACCGATCGCGGACCACGGATGCCGGCCCATTTGACAGCGACCAAAACCCCTTCTCAGCGATACACCGCCCGCTCACCCGCAACTCACGCAGCGCTCTACTCGCGGCATCACGCACACGCGAGCCGGCGCGATCGAGACTCCATACGGTGGCCAACCTTCGACACGCCTCATCTTCGTGGATCGGCCCCTCGACTTCGATAATTCGGTACATCACGTCGGCGACCGTCGGTCCCGGCGCCTCGTGAGGTCCCAGGGACGAATTGACCCTAAAGGCGGCTTCGCGATACGCCATAGTCTGCGGCCTTCTGCTTTCCGTTACACGAACATCCTCTGGGTCGCGCCGCGGTGCGGAGACTATCGCGGCACCCCGAGGAGCCTGATCTGCGAATTTCTCCGGACTTGCGGCCTTCGCGACTGCATCCATAAGCTTGCCCTCTTCCTGGACACGCCGATGGAACCAGTCGGTGCTCCACACTCGATAAATTGCCCAGCCACGCGACTCCAAGATGTCTTGGCGGATCCGGTCTCGATCCCGCGCCGAACGCGATGAATGGTAGGTGGCTCCGTCGCACTCAATGCCCAATAGATATCGACTTGGCTTGGCAGGATCAATAACTCCAAGATCGATATAGAAACCCGCCATTCCGACTTGCGGGTGAACAACGAGTCCGCGGCTCTTCAGGAAATCCGCGACGGACTCTTCAAAATCACTGTCGAAAGTGCGCTCTGTCGGACTCGCGACGTCGAAGTATCCTTTTTCCGCATACTGCAGAAATTCCCTCAGCGCTATCGTTCCTGGTTTCCGACTCGCCACGTCAATGTCGTCGGCGGTAATAGAGGAAAACACGTCGCACCGCTCGCGCGCTCTTGAGATCAGAACGTTGAGCCGACGCTCTCCGCCCTCCAAGTTGATCGGGCCGAAGTTCTGCGTCAGACGGCCATCTTGGTCACGCCCATATCCGATCGAAATGAATATCGCGTCCCGCTCGTCGCCTTGAATATTCTCCAAATTCTTTACGAAGAATGGCATCGGCCGACTGGTCGAGAAGAACGGTTCAAGTTCCGGCGCGTTCCTACGTCTTGCATCGATGCGTGCTCGAATGGCGTCTCGCTGCGCCACCGAAAAGGTTCCGACACCCAAGGTCTTGTTCGGGTGCTCACGAGCGAAGCTACAAACGGCATCGGCCACCCTGTCAGCCTCGAGCACATTGGCGGACGTGCGACCTCTGTCGTAACCGCCCGACGGCATCTTGTGGAACGTCACGCCTAGACCGTCAGCCGCGCGCTGCGCGACGACGGAAGGCGGAAGCAACAACTTATTGTCGTAGAAGTTGCGGTTAGAAACGGCGATTAGGCCTGGATGCTGACTTCGATAATGCCAAGCCAGCAACTCTCGACTTGTAAACGTAGAATCGCAGAGGCTCAGAATGCTTTCCATTGCTCCCAGCGGAGCTGAAATGTCGGTTCCATCTTCTGTCTGCCCAGCTGTCGCGGAATCGTCCTCATCTGAAACAAGACGGTTAAAGAAATTGGTTGGAGGAAGCTGCTTGGAATCACCTACAACCACTACCTGGTTTGCTCGCGCCACAGCACCAAGAGCGTCCGCCGGGCGAATCTGCGAAGCCTCATCTACTAACAAAATGTCGAACATCATTCGTCCGGGCGCGACGTACTGCGCAACGGAAAGAGGACTCATCAGGAACACCGGTTTCAACTGCTGAACCGCGTGCCCAGCGGTCGCGATAAGCTTGCGCACTGGCAGATGGCGGCGGTTCTTGTTGAGTTCCGTCCGAATGACGGCCATATCGCCAATTGTTCCGGTGGGCTTCGCGTCATGGTGCTTCTTGGCCACCTCGTCGGCGGCCATTTGGATTCTCTTGCGATCCAGCTCACGAAACCTTTGCACCGTATCCATTAGCAAGCGGCCATCCGACTTGGTCAGGGACGGATCCACCTTAACCATCGACCTCCACAGCTGCTCGAAAATGGCGAGATGCACTCGATCGGCTATCTCGGCCGCCGGTATCGATCCGACGTAGCACCGCTCAGCGAACCCGTCATCTGTCGCAGAGCGCAGCCAAAGGACACCGTCGCGGGCCGGAGGCCACTCGTTGTACCGTTCGATACCAGACTTCCACTCATTGGCACGACTCACAGCGTCTGCGAGCGTCCACTCGATCTGCTGGCCAGCCGGATGCGTCAGAGCGACAAACCGTGACAGTTCAGTCAACGAGTCGACGGTCTTTGCCTTGAACATCCGGAGCCGTTCCGCCCAAATCTGTGGGGCCTCGGACCAACCTAGAAGCCGAGGATTTCGAACCGAGAGCGACCCTTCGTAGATCTTGGCTTGCCGCAGCCACTTGATAAGCGTCTCAGCCCGACGCCAGTTGTGCGGAAGATCGTCAACGATCAGTCCCAATTCAGGGCGCAACCGAAAAGCCTGTTGCTCGAGCGCCTTTCGCAGTGAGATACCTTCGAGCAATGCGTCCAAGGCTTCCACGCGTGCCGCATACGTCCGTGGGAACGTCTTGCACGACCCTCTGAGTGTTCGCATTGCGGACCGGTAAGCCGAGCGAAAAGCTCGGAAAACGGAACGACCCGACCCGACGATCTCAGCTCGCACACCTACCCAATCGGACGCCCACGCGGTCGGCAGTAAAACCGGTTTGAGCCGGTTCTCTATTTCATCCAGCCGCTTGGAAGCGGAAACAATCTCCTCTACAACCCCTAGCTCGTTCGTCCATCGCGGGTTACAGAGCACGTCGATCGATTCCGTTGGCTTCGAAGCCGCCAGATCCAATGCCTCAGCGACTGAATCGATCTGTGGAAACGTAAGAGCGGCCAGATCGGCAAGCTCTGTCGGTCGCACAAGTGACCAGACACTTCTCAAAACGACGGCGAGACCTTCCAGACTAGCCATGAGCTTTTGCGCTAGATCTGCGAGGCGCTGCTGATCGAGAGGACTCAGGGCGTCTCGTTCGCAGTCCCGCCACGGGTGCTTAGCAGGCACACCACTCAAACGCAGTCGTTCTGCGACAACATCACACTGGTCAAGGATTTCATCGAGCTCAGGTCTACTGGCGGTCTCAGCGTTAGGAACTACGAAGTCTGGTAGAGAGACCGCGCGATCCCTCAGACGACAGATCCGACCGATCACATCGAACGGCGTATACCCTGACGGAGCGACCGGATGATGTAGGCAGTCCGAGTGCGCCCAAAGGGCTGCCGCGTGCTGATCCAGCGAGGAACCTAACTCAGATGAAATCTTCGGCGGCGTTGGCGAATCAATCGCATTCCGAAGCTGCGCCAACACTTGCTGCTTGGACGCTTTGCGACTGTGCAACTCAAGGCACAAGTGCCCGAGGCGGGCACTCTTGAGCCGCTCGAATACCACTTGCAACGCGGCCAGCTTTTCCGCGACAAACAGCACCGTTTTTCCGCGCGCTATGGCAGCAGCGATGATGTTTGCGATTGTTTGTGATTTGCCGGTACCAGGCGGCCCTTGGATGACGACATTTCTGCCCGAAAGCGCCGTTTCTATCGCCGCGGTCTGCGAGCTATCCGCGTCTAGTACATAGACAAGCTGGGACAGCTTCACTATGTCGTCAACACGGGCATCCCCTGGAATTACCGGCGGCTCAGGTATGGGCGCCTCCTCTGCCGGTGCCAACAACACGCGAAGAACCTTATGTCCGAGGAGAGCGTCCGGATGCTCCCAGTTCTTCGGGTCGAGATCTCGCCACATCAAGAATTTGTTGAAGGAAAAGAAACCCAACAGCACTTCAGCATGCATCACTTCCCATCGCGGCGCGTTCGCTATAGCGGTTCGCACCTGCGAGAAATACTGCGACGGTTGCCAATCGTCGGTGTCTGGAAGATCGGGAAGCTGGATTGAGTGTTGCTCAGCGAGCCAGACGCGCAACGACACGTTTGTGAAAAGGTCTTCGTCGCGCGCTCTGAGTTTGAAACGCTCGCGAGCGCCTTCCCGCGTCAACTCAACGGGTATGAGCACGAGAGGCGCGAAGCGTTCTAGTTCAGAGCGACCGGTTTCGAACCATTTTAGGAAGCCCATGGCAAGGTAGAGAACATTGATGCCTTGTTCTTCCTCGACCTCGCGCGCTTCGTAGTAGAGGCTCGTTAGGCGCTTTTGCAGCCCTTCTGCCGTCAGTTGCGTCTGCAGGGCGTTGTCTCGGTGGCGTCTTGCCACTCCATCCACATCACTTATGTCATCAGTAGGCGGAATCCATCCGATTTGTTCTGGATCCGCTTGCTCAATGCCGTCGTCTTCCTGCAACCCGCGCCCCGGCGCGAAAACGAATTCGCGCTTTTGGCTCAGGAGCGCACGAAAAACTTCGTCGGGCACTTCATCGACGACACGAATCTGCCTGGACCGCGTGGACGTTAGAGGGCAATTGACAAGCCTGTTTCGCAGATTTCTTTCTATGAGCGTGTCACGCGCCTCGTGGAGCTTTCGCTTCACGAGATCGGTGATGCTTCTTGTTTTGTCCCCAGTCGCCATGCTCAGGTACCAGCTGCGGACGCGGATCCTGCAGGAGCTAATAATTTCGAGAAGAGGCTACGTCAACGCTTTGTCAAATACTTCGCAAGTGAACATATCGCCAGTTGAAAAGCCAAGTCGCCCGAATGCTGAACCTTCGCTCGATGGATCCCGCTTTTCCCGCAGGCGCCAAGGGCAGAAACTAGGACTCACCGCCGTGCGCTTTCGTGTCGCGCGCGCGCGGCCCGGCCGCCGCACGAATCTGCCGCACGAGATCCTGGAGCTTCTGTAGGCTCCCCTCGAGCTTCGCGAGATCGGCGAACGGCAACTGCAACACGTAGTCGCCGTTCGGCCCCGGACGAATCGAGACTTTCTCCCCGATCTCGCGCGCGAGCTGTCGCTCGAGCCAGCGCGTCTGCAGGTCGATCGCGCTTTTCGGCTTGGCGCCCTCCGCCGGCGCTTCTAGCAGCGTCTTGACGGTCTTCTCGACCTTGCGCACGGACCACCCGAGCCGCTCGATCTTGCGCGTGAGCGCCACCTGCCGCTTCGCGTCGAGCGGCAACAACGCGCGCGCATGACCCATGTCGAGCGTGCCGGCGACCATCGCTTGCTTGACGCCGTCGGCGAGCTCGAGCAAGCGAAGGAAATTCGTGACTCCCGCACGCGAACGCCCGAGCGCTTTCGCGATCTCCTCGTGTGTCATGCCGAACTCGTCGACGAGCCGCGACATCGACTGCGCTTGATCGATGGGGTTCAGGTCCTCGCGCTGCAGGTTTTCGATCAGCGCCACGGCCAGCGCTTCGCGATCGCTGAGCTCGCGCACGATGACCGGCACTGCCGCGAGACCTGCGAGCCGCGCGGCGCGCCAGCGCCGTTCGCCGGCGACGATCTCGTAGGCCGGATCCGCTCCCGGCGCGACCCTCACGATCAGCGGCTGTAGAACGCCTTGCTCGCGAATCGACTCCGCGAGCTCGGCCAAGCTCTCCTCGCGCAGCTGCAAGCGCGGCTGATAGCGCCCCGGCCGAAGGGCGTCTACGTCGATCTCGAGCACGTCCTGCTGTGCCACGTCTGCCTACTCGCTCGGCAGCGCGAACGAGAACAGCGAGCTGCCGGCCGCAATCGCGACGTACTGCCGGCCGTTCACGGAGTAGCTCATCGGCGCGGAGTTGATCTGGCCGCCGAGCGACTCGCGCCAGAGCAGCTCACCCGTTCGAGCGTCGAGCGCGAGAAAATAGCCCTCGCGCCCGCCGCCGAACACGAGGTCGCCGGCCGTCGTGAGCACGCCCGCCCACGTGATGTCGGCCATGCGGTACTCCCACTTCGCATCGAGCGTGTCCGGGTCGTATGCGCGGATCACGCCGTAAGCCTCCTCGTCGTTGTTGAAGAACGGCTCGAGGTTGACTTGACCCATGCCGGTCTGGCGCCGATTGACGCCGACGGGCTGAGGGAACGCGCCTTCCATCGCGACGATGCCGGAGTTCTCCCAGTGCGAAACGTAGTACAGACCCGTGCGCGGGCTGAACGACGTCGGCGCCCAGTTGATCGCGCCGTGCACGTGCGGCTTGAACAGCTTCGGTTCCTTGTTGATGTCCATGCCCGGCTTGCGCAGCAGGCGACCGTTGGCGTCGAACCCGCCGAACCAGTTGTGCTCGACGTACGGCTTGCCGGTGATCAGCGCGCCGGTCGTGCGGTCGAGCACGTACAGGATGCCGTTGCGATTCGCCCAGAGCATGACTTTGCGCGGCGTGCCGCGCCAATCGATGTCGGCGAGCACGGGCACTTGCGTCGAGTCGTAGTCGAGCTCGTCGTGCGGCGTGAACTGGTAGTGCCATTTCAGCTCGCCGGTGTCGACGTCGAGGGCGACGACGCTGTTGCTGTAGAGGTTGTCGCCGAGCCGCGAGCTGCCGTCCCAATCGGGCGCGGGATTGCCCGTGCCCCAGAAGCCGAGATTCGTCTCGGGGTCGTAGGCCGCCGCGTTCCAGACCGCAGCGCCGCCCGTGCGCCACGACTCTCCGGACCACGAGTCGTGGCCCGGCTCGCCGGGCCCGGGAATCGTGTAGAAGCGCCACGCCTCCCGGCCCGTCTTCGCGTCGAACGCTGCGATGTAGCCGCGAATACCCATATCGCCGCCGCCCGTGCCGACGATGACTTTGTCCTTGAAGACGTTCGGCGACATCGTGATCGAGTAGTTCTTCTTCGCGTCGGCGACGACGCTGTCCCAAACGAGCTTGCCGCTCTTGGCGTCGATCGCGAGCAGGTGCGCGTCGATCGTGCCCATATACAAGGTGTCGCCCAAGATCGCGAGCCCGCGGTTGACGCGGCCGCAGCACGGGCGGCCCTCGGGCGCGGGCTCGTGGTGATACGTCCAGAACACGCGGCCCGTCTCGGCGTCGAGCGCGACGACGTCGTTCGGCGCCTGCACGGTATAGAGAATGCCGTCGACGACGAGCGCCGTCGCCTCGAACTTCTCGAGCGAACGTGCCTGCCAAACCCATTGCAGATCGAGCTTGCCGACCGTCCGCGTGTTGATTTGCTCGAGCCGGCTGTAGCGCTGATTGTCGACCGTGCCCGAATAGCTCAGCCAGTTCTGCGGCTCGCGTGTCGCATTCGCGATTCGTTCGAACGTCACCTGCGCGTGAATCGGCCAGTACATGACGAGCGCTGCGAAACCAGCGCAGCTTGCGGTCGTTCTCATTCGGCAGTGCCTCGCAGCGAAGACAGGTAGCTCACGACATCGGCAATCTCTTGCGTCGACAGCTTGTCGCGCGCCGGCGGCATCGGCGTGCCGTCGAAGCCGTGCGCGCGCAAATCCGCCATGCGGAACGAACGCAGGCGCTCGTCGAGATCGAGCAGCTGCACCGTGAACGTGTCGCGATTCAACAGCCGCCCGACGACGGGCTCGCCGCTCTTCGGCGACACCTTATAGAAGCGGTTCTCGGGCTGAACCTCCGCCTCGGGATCGAGCAGCGACCGCTCGATCTCGCCTGCACGCCGCACGAGCCCGATGCTCGTGAGATCCGGCCCGACTCGCGAACCCTCGCCGCGCACCGCGTGGCAATCGCTGCACTCGCCTTTGCCTTGGAACAAGCTCCGGCCGCGCGCCGCATCGCCGTCGGCGGCCGTCTCGCGTCCCTCGCCCATCGACCGCAAGTAGTCGACGACGCGCGCCGCCTGCTCGACGCTCATCGTAGGATTCGGCGGCATCGGCGTGTTCGGAATGCCCGCGATGATGAGACGCGAGAGCTCGTCGTCCGTGAACGCGCGGCGAAACGCGCCGCGGCCGAAGTCTATGCCTGCGATTAAATTGCCGTCGGGGCCGTGACAGTTCGCGCACGACTGCTGGTAGACGCGCTTGCCGTCCTCGACGTCGAACGCCGTGGCGTGCTGTGCGGCTGCGCGCGTTGCGACACCGGCCGCGAGCAACAGCGCGGCGGCGGCGAATCGATTCACTGGCGCCCGCCGCGCAACAGCCGGCGCAGGCCGCGCTCGTCGCCGGCTGGCGCTACGCACTCGAAGCTCGCGGCGTCGGCGGTGTCCCCCGTCCCGCGGTAGGTCGGCACCTGTGGATACGGGCAGACGGGCCGCGCGAACGCCTCGGTCGCGCGCTGCGGCGGCGCACCGGGTGGGCCGCCCGCGGTCGTCGCGGGATGCGCAGCCTGCAGCGCAGCCGGAGCCTCGCCCTGCTCGACCCAGCGCTCGAGCGGCGTCAGCCAATCGACTTGAAACGCGCCTTCGCCTCCCGAGCAGTGATCCATCCCCGGCACGAGATAGAGCTTCACGCTATCGTCGGCTTTGCGCCCGATCTCGTCCACGACGCTCTCGTGATAATTCACGGAGTTCTCGTACGGAATGAGCCCGTCCGTCGTGCCGTGATACGTGATCAGCTTGCCGCCGCGATCGACGAACGCGGAGAGGTCCGGGTTCATGGCCTTCGCAGCGCCGTTGTCGACGGCCTCCGCGCGCGCGACGTCGCGATCGACGTCGAACGTCGCCGGGTTCCAGGCCGGATCTTTTGCCACGACGGAGCGGAAATAGCTCGTGCCAATTCCGAACTGCGGCGACGCATACGCAGCCCACAGCGGCTCGCTCGCGGGGCCCGTGCCCGGCATGACGACTGTACCGTCGCTGCCTACGACGCCCGCGTAAATTCGCTGCGCTGCCTCCACCTCGGGGGCGCTCAAACACTGCCCGCTCGTCGCACCGGCCGCGCACTGCAAGCTCGCCGGATCGAAATTGCACGTCGCGGTGCTCGTGATCACGCGATCGATGACGCCGTCGTTGGCGTCGCACGCGGCGATCGCCGCTTCCTTGAGCACGCCGAGCTTGTCGACGCTCAGCCCGCCGGGGGCCATGTTCTTCTGAATCGAGATGCTGAGCCCCATCAGCGCCGACCAGTTGCTGGCCGGCGCGCCGGCCACGATGCCGTCGTAGTCCTCGGGGTAGCGCTGCGCCTCCTTCAAGCCTTGGCGCCCGCCCGTCGAGCAGCCGACCCAGTACGACCGATCGGCGCTGCGGCCGTAGTGCGCGGCGGTCAGGGCCTTGCCGGCGAGCGTGAGCTCGTGCACGGCGCGATACTGATAGTCGACGAGCTTCTGCGGTTGAGTTGCGGCCCACGCGAAGTCACCGCCGGCGCCCTGGTGGCCGGTGTCGGTGTTCGCGACCGCATACCCGCGCCGCAGCGGATCGACGAGCGAGTCGTACACGATCGCGCCGGCGGCACCGCCGTTGCCGGTTTGCATGAACTTGCCGTTCCATTGCTCGGGCAGCCAGAGCTCGAAGCGGATGTCGGACTCCGCAGTCGCGCGGATCGTGCCGGCGACGCGACAGAATGCCGGCAGGCTCGAATAGTTGGGGGGTGGCCCGAACGCGGGCGGCGCTGGCGAACGGAACGCACCCGCTTGCACGGTCTCCGCCACCGCGACGACGGTCTTCGGCACGCGGGCCGACTTCAAGTCGGCGCACGCTCGGGGCGCACTTTGCCCCAACACCGGTGAAGCCGCGACGAGCGCGATAACGCTCGCGACCACGCGAGCGATCTCGGGAAGCCGCTTGGAGCGCATGGCCAATCCCCCGTTGACGAGCCCGCGGCCAGTGTACTCCGGCAGCGCGAGCGAGCGCAGCAGCGCGGTCGGCGTGTTACCGTGCGAGTTCGAATGGGCGAGCATGACGAACATAACGAGCCGAGCTCGCCAGTCTGCTTCCTGCGCGAATTTGCCGGCGAGCTGACCCGCTCGGACGGCCCCGGCTGGCCGACCGTGCAAGCGCTCCGCAAGGAAAAACGCGCCGAGCTGATCGCACGCCGCCGCACGCTCGCGCTCGACGAGCGCCAGCGCGACGCGGCGCACCTCGAGCAGCAGCTGCTCGCCGCCGTCGACCTTCGCAAGATCGCCGTGCTCGGGTTCTATTGGCCGATCCGCGGTGAGCTCGATCTGCGCGACGTCGCGGCGCGCCACGTCGAAGCCGGCGGCACGGCGGCACTGCCTGTCGTCGTCGCGAAGAACGCGCCCGTCGAGTTCTGGCAGTGGCAGCCGGGCGCCGCGATGCAGCGCGGGTTCTGGAACATTCCGGTGCCGGCCGAGCGGCGCGTCGTGACGCCCGACGCGCTACTGATTCCGCTCGTCGGCTACGACGCCGCCGGATTCCGGCTCGGCTACGGCGGCGGCTACTACGACCGCACGCTCGCGGCGTTGAAGGCGCGGCCGCTTCGCGTCGGCGTCGGCTACGACGAGTCGGAGATCCCGACGATTCACCCGCAGCCGCACGACCTCCCGATGGATCTCATCGTCACGCAGCGGCGAGTGCTGCGCCGCGCGCGCTGATTCAGGGCGGGCAGCTCGAGTCGAGCGCGAGGAGGCCCTCGCAAATCCGCTGCTCGGCCGGCAACGCCGCGCGATAACGCGCGTACTTCGCGGTGCTCGGCTCGGAATCGCCGCGCGCGAGCCCCCACTCGAAGAGATGCGTGTAGAGCTGCTCGCAGCGGTCACGCGTGTCGGCGCGCAGCGGCCGCAGCCCAACGCTCCGCAGCTCCGCGGCGACGGATTCGGCCGACATGCTCTGCAGATTCGTATCGCAGTGACTCACGGCTTTCAGGTGCGCGTCGAGGTGCCACGCTTGCTCGCTCTCGTAACGGCCGCCCCATGGCGGGGGCTCGCGCGTACGAAGCTGTGCGACGACGGTGCGCAGCACCCGCTGAACTCGCTGCAAGTATTCGTCCGAAACGATCGGCTGCTCGATCACGCTGCCGAGATCTTCGGTTTCCGTCCAGGCTTCCGCGTCGACACGGCCGCCGCCCGCGCGGTCGAGCCGGGTAAAGCGCAGCCGCTGCGTCGTCACGACGCGATCGGCGCCGTTGGTCGTGCGCTCGCCGATAATGCCGGAGCAGTCGACGATCGAGGCGTTCGGCATCTCGGGCGTAAGCCCAGCCTCGTAACACTCCTCGGCGAGCCTATCGAGCACGTCGGCGCCGTCGATGCCGTCGAGCGAGACGCTCGGCGCGCTTTGCGCGCGCGCCGCCAGCGGCATCGCGAACGCCGCTGCAACGAGCACGATCAGCCGGGGACCCCGCATCAGCGCGTGTTGCCCTCGACGACGAGCGTGCGCAGCGGCCGAATTTCGATCGTGCCGTAACGCGCCGGCGGAATCCGCGACGCGAACGAGATCGCCTCGTCGAGATCCTTGGCCTCGATCGCATAGAAGCCCGCGAGCTGCTCCTTTGTCTCCGCGAACGGGCCGTCCGTCGTCGTGATGCGGCCGTGGCGCACGCGCACGGTCGTGGCGGTATGCGTCGGCTCGAGCGCTTCGCTGCCCAAGCGTTCGACGTTGCCGACGCGCGTCTCGCCGAACGCCATGCACTCGTGGTTGAGCGCGTCCCACTCGCCCTGCGAGAGCGCCGTGATCTCGGATTCCGTCAAGTAGACGAGGCACGCGTATTTCATCTGTCGATCTCCTTGAATCAATGCGAGAGCTCCGCGAGACGCCTCTCGAGGAAGCGGCGCTCGGGCTCGAGTTGCGTCAGCGACAGCGCGCGCTCGTAGGCGGCCCGCGCCTCCGCCGATCGGCCGAGACGGCGGCAAAGATCCGCGCGCGCGGCGTGTGCGAGATGATAGTCGGCGAGATCGCCGCGCTCGAGCAGCGCATCGACGAGAGCCAGACCCGCAGCGGGACCGTCGCGCATCGCGACGGCGACGGCGCGGTTCAACTCGACGACCGGCGTCGGCTCGAGGCGAAGCAGGACATCGTACCAACCGACCATCGCGGCCCAATTCGTCGCAGCCGACGTCGGAGCCGCCGCGTGCACGCTCGCGATCGCGGCTTGCAGCGTGTAACCACCCACTTGCTGCGTCGCGAGCGTGCGCTGCAAGAGGTCTATGCCCTCCGCGATCAGCGGGCGGTTCCACAGCGATCGATCTTGCGCGTCGAGCAGCACGAGATCGCCGCTCGGCGACGTACGCGCCGCGCGCCGCGATTCTTGCAGCAACATGAGCGCCAAGAGGCCCATCGCCTCCGGTTCCGGCAGCAGCTCGACGAGCAAACGGCCGACGCGGATCGCCTCGGCCGAAAGGTCGTGACGCGTCAACGAGCGCCCCGACGACGCCGAGTAACCTTCGTTGAACACGAGATAGACGACGCGCAGCACGGCATCGAGCCGCTCGGGCAGCTGCTCGCGCGTCGGCACGACGTACGGGATCCCCGCGACCTTGATCTTGTTCTTCGCGCGCACGATGCGCTGCGCGAGCGTCGACGGCGTCGAGAGAAACGCCCGCGCGATCTCCTCGGTCGTGAGACCGCAGACCTCGCGCAGCGTCAGCGCGATGCGCGCTTCCGGAGGAAGCGCGGGATGGCAGCACGTGAAAATGAGCCGCAGGCGGTCGTCCTCGAACTCAACGTCGAGCATCGCGGCGAGGTCCTCCGTTTCGGCCGGCAATTGCTCGGCGAGGTCGTCGTCGAGACGGCTCAAGCGCTTGCGCACGCGGATGCGGTCGATGGCTTTGAAGCGCGCTGCCGACACGAGCCACGCTCGCGGATTCGCGGGCACGCCGTCGCGCGGCCACTGCTCGATGGCCGCCCGAAACGCTTCGTGCATCGCTTCCTCCGCGAGGTCGAAATCGCCGATCAGGCGGATCAGCGTCGCGAGCACACGCCGCGACTCCGCGCGATAAACGGCGTCGACCGTGCCGTGTATGTCGTCCATGGCCCCCGTGCTTTCGCGCGCTTGGATCTCGTCGAATCATAACCTCCGTCCGCGGCCTCGTTAGGTAGTCGTTTAGAACGTGCTCGTCTCGACATCGCGCGCCGATGTCGAAATCCGCCGTCCCCGTTCGACTAACTCACGAAGCCGGGCCGGAAGGCGCCGGTGCATTGACCCAACAACGAGGAGAAAGGCCATGCAATTCATGCTGTTGATGATTCCGAAGGGCTACGAAACGGCGAAGCCCGGCACCGTACCGACCGATGCGGTGCGTGTCGCGCAGATGATGAAGTTCAACCAGGCGCTGAAAGACGCCGGCGTGCTCGTCAGCCTGAACGGGCTGCACCCGGTCTCCGCCGGGGCCCGTGTCTCGTTCGCCGGCGGCAAGCCGAGCGTCGTCGACGGGCCGTTCGTCGAGACGAAGGAAGTGCTCGGCGGCTACTGGGTCATTCGCGTGAAGTCGAAGCACGAAGCGATCGAGTGGGCCAAGCGCTGCCCCGGCAGCGAGAACGAAACGATCGAGATCCGCCAAGTCCAAGAGATGGAGGACTTCCCGGCCGACATACAAAAGGCGGCCGAAGGCTTCAACGCGCTGCAGCACGCGGGCCAATACGTCGACGGCTTCGTCGTACCAGTCCCGAAGAGCAAGGTCGAAGACTATCGGCGCGTCGCGACGAACGCCGGCAACATCTGGCGCGAGCACGGTGCGCTCGCGTTCGTCGAGTGCGTCGCCGACGACGTGAAGCCCGGCAAGCTGACGTCGTTCCCGCAGGCCGTGAACCTCGAGTCCGACGAAACCGTCATGTTCTCTTACATCGTCTATTCGTCACGCGAAGAGCGCGACCGCGTCAACGCGCTCGTCATGAAGGACCCGCGCATGGACATGAACCCGGCGGACATGCCGTTCGACGGCAAGCGCATGATCTTCGGCGGTTTCAACGTGCTGGTCGAAGCGTAAGGAGAATCGGCAATGAGATACGTTTGTCTTGGCTACTTCGACGACGCTCGCTGGGAGCGCATGTCCGAGTCCGAGCGTCATGCGCTCATGGACCGCTGCCTCGCCTACGACGACGAGCTCAAGCGCGGTGGGCACTTCGCCGGCGGCGAAATATTGCAGGGCCCGCGCAACGCCGCGACGCTGCGGTTCCGCGACGGCGCGGTCACCGTCACGGACGGGCCATTCGCGGAAACGAAAGAGCAGATCGGCGGCCTACTGTTCCTCGAGGCACGCGATCTCAACGAGGCGATCCAGCTCATGTCGCGCCATCCCGGCGTGCGCGTGGGACCGTTCGAGATTCGCCCCGTCGACGACTTGAGCGAGGTCGTCGACGCGAGCGAAGCGCGGCGGAGAAAAGCATGAAGCGCTTCGGGCCGCGGCGGGTAACTACTCCCCGCCCGCCGCCGCCCCCGCCACCGTGCGCGCCTGCGGAACGCGATACGCGATGAGCTCGCCGGGATAGTCGTTGCCGCTGACGGCGATCACGAGATATTGCACGCCGTCCTGCATGTACGTCATCGGCGAGCCGCTCTGCGGCGCCGGCAGTTGCAGCGCAGCGAGCTCGCGGCCGCTGCGCTTGTCGTACGCGCGCAGCATCGAGCCGCGCTTGCCGTCGGGCGTCGGGCCGTAGCCGGGCTCGGCGACGATTAGCAGCGTCTTCGTCGCAAGTGCGCCGGGCGGTTGCCCGGCGCGGCCCGTGCGGCCGAGCTGAACGCCCGCGAGCGCGGGGTGGTTCTTGACGTTCTCCGGCGTCTCGCCGTTCGGGATCTCCCACGCGACCTCGCCTTTCGTGAGATCGACGGCGGCGATCGTGCCGTACGGCGGCTTCAAGAGCGGCAAACCCTGCACGCTGACGTTGCGCAAGCCGCCGAACGCGCCGGCGTCTCGGCCGAGGCAGATGCCGTGCGGCATCACGGAGCCCTCGGCGTAGCGGCAGATCGTCATGCTGTTCACGCCGACGCTGGCCGTCACGAATACCATTTTGGTGTCGGGATCGAACGAGCCGCCGGGCCAGTTGCTGCCGCCCATGACCATCAGTGTGCTGATCGGCCCGTTCGGGTTGTACGCGACGGCCGGCGTATAGATCGGGCCGATCTGGTGCTCGGCGACGACACGCTCGGCCTCTGCGCGCAGCGCCGGCGTGAAGTCGATCAGATCGTCGACGGCGACGCCTTGGTGACCATAGCGGATCGTCGGAATCGGTTGTGTCGGCGAATACCACTCGCCGGGCACGTTGCCCTGCGGCACCGCGACTTCCGGAATCGGCCACACCGGCTCGCCGGTCTCGCGATTCAGCACGAACAAGAGCCCCTGCTTCGTCGCTTGCGCGAGCGCTTTGATCGTTCGCCCGTCTTTGACTGCGTCGACCAAGATCGGAGCCGTCGGCAGATCGTAATCCCAGAGCGGATGATGCGACGTCTGAAAGTGCCAGCGATATTTTCCGGTGCGTAGCTCGATCGCCACGATGCTCTCGCCGTACAGGTTCGCGCCGGGGCGCAGGCCGCCGTACATGTCTCCGTACGGCGATTCGACGGGCAAGTACGTGAGCCCGAGACTCTCGTCGGCCGAGATCGTGGCCCAGACGCCGGCGTTGCCGCCGCCGGTTTCGGCGGAACCGTTCAACCACGTCTCGTACCCGGGCTCGCCGCGGCGCGGAACCGTGTGAAACGTCCAGAGCAACTGGCCGCTCACGACGTCGAAGCCGCGGATGTAGCCGATCACGTTCTTGGCTTGATTGGCCGGCGCGAGCGGCGTGTGCGCCGCAGGCACCATGATCACGTTGCCCGCGATCGTCGGCGGTGAGTTCGTGCCGATCTGCTTGCGGTCCCAGTCGCCGCCTTGGTCGAGCGACGCTTTGAGGTCGACGATGCCGTCCTCGCCGAACGTTTCGACGGGCCTGCCCGTCTCGGCGTTCAGCGCGACGAGTTGATACCCCGGCGTCACGTAGACGACGCGCTTGTCCTCGCCGCGCTGCCAGAACGCGAGCCCCCGCCCCGAAAGCTGACGCGGCGCTTCTTCGCCGCGCGCGCCTTCCTTCAAGCCGTACACCCAGAGCTGCTCGCCGGTTGCCGCATCGAGCGCCGTGACGGCGCGGCGCGTTCCACCCGTCGTGTAGAGCACGCCGTCGACGACGAGCGGCGTGCTCTGGAAGCGCATCTCCGGAGTCGGCCCCATGTTCGCGACGCTGAACCGCCACGCGACTTCGAGCGAGCCGAAGTTGCTCGCGTTGATCTGCTCGAGCGGCGCATAGCGCGTAGACCCAAGATCGCCGCCGTACGTCGGCCATTCACCGCGTGCGGTTTGCGCTTGCAGCGCATCGAGAGCGAGCAGCGAAACGAGAAGCGTGACCGCGCACGAGCCGCGTGGTGTCATCGTCGTGATTCCTTTCATCGTTCGACCTTCGAATACGCTTGCGAGAGTTGACTGCCGAATTGCTGAGCGAGCGAAAAGTGAGCGCGGAGTTCGAGCACGCGTTCGCGCATGGCTGCACGGGCCGCCGGCGGCATCGTGTACGGATTGCCGGTGGCGTTCAGCAAGCTGGCCGCGTGCATCGACACTAGAAAAGCAGGTTCCAAGGTATCGTTGAAGAGACCCTGAAGCGCATAGACCTCCGCAAGCTCCTGAACCCTGGGGTACTCCATCAGCGCGAGCGCGCCCGTTCGCTCCGCGGTTTCCCAGCCGGCATCGTTCAACGTCGGAAAGTTCACGGTCAGGACGACCTCGCGAACGGTCGGCTCGGCGCCCGAGTCGAGCTCGTCGAGCAGCTTCAGCGCGTTGTCGAGATTGGCCAGGCGTGCGTCGAACGACGCGATGTAGGGATCGAGCTCGCCGCGATTCTCCGCAAGCTCGAGCGCGATCCTTGCACGTGCCTCCGCGACGAGCCCGCGATCCGCGTTCCATCGCAGCACCGCATCGAACGACAAGGCGATCAGCACGCCGATCGTGATTGTCGTGAGTTGAAACAGCCATTCGCCGGCCGACCGCCGCGTGGAACTCATCGGCTCGCCCCCCTTCGAATCGCGCCCAATACTAGGACACGAGCCCGATTCACGCTATCGCGCGGCATCGCGGAGCGATGAGCGACGCGTGCTGAACGTTTCGCTACATCTGCTCGCCCTTGTTCGCTGCCGCCTTGTCGGCCGCGGCTTTGTCCGCGGCAGCTCTCTCTGCGGCTGCCTTCTCTGCGGCAGTTTTTTCTGCGGCGGCTTTTTCTGCAGCAGCCTTCTCGGCCGCTGCCTTCTCGGCCGCGGTGGTGTCACCCCCAGTCGCTCCGCCACCGCTTTTCCCGCCGCCCGAACCGGAGCTAGGCGAGCTCGTCGGCACCTGACCACTCACGAGGCTCTCTGCTCGCCCCACGAGCGCCGGCAGTATGCGCTCGCTCAACCCGGCGACGACGCACAGGAACACCCACAGGTACTGCTGCACCCCGGTATCCGTCGTGACGTTCTTCAGCAGGATGCCGCTGTCGAACGCCAAGGTTAGAAGGATCGCAGTGCCCGAGCCGATCAGTGCGCGCGCGACCGCTTCGATCATCAGTGAGCGCCACCCGGCGATCGGCTCGAGTCCGAGATCGCGAGTCCGCGTCATCGCGGAAATCATCGCGCCGAAGCCACCCGCGAACGCGGCTATCAGCGCCCTGCGAATGAAGGAGAACAGATCAGGGTCGCCGCCGGCGCAGCACTCGTCCCCGTAGCAGATCCAGAGCCACATTGCCGAGCCGATGACCGCAACGGCGAGCAAGAAGAACGCGAGGAATGCGGGCCGCGTGCGCTGATCCTTCGCGACCTCGATGTAACGCTTCGCTTCCGCCAAGACCGCCTCGCATTCTTCGACGGACGCGTCACTCAGCGCGAGCGCCAGCGCTTCTCCCATGACGGAGCGAATGTGCGTGACTTGCTCGATATCGCGAGCCGACGGGCCGGCGGACGCCCTCATGCGCCACTTGCTTGCCAGCAGAAAGGCGCTCTCCTTGCTGAGCTGGCTGATGCGCGCCTGCACGAGACTCACGGCGCGTTCGTTCGGGCGCGTGAGCCACCACCACCGCAGCGTGTACTGATCGTCGAGATAAATGATGTATCGCGTCGATTTGCGGATGATCTTGAAGATCTTTCCGCGCATCCAAGGGTCGACATCGCCGGCCTTCAGCGAGCTCAAGACCTCCATCGCATTGCGATACGCTTCCTGGGTGGGCGCGTCGGCTTGCTGCAGCCAACTGTCCCGGTTGCGTTTGGCGTCATCGAACGAAATCGCGGTGAGATACTCGGGCAGCTTCTCGCGGTCGGCGTTGCTCATTGTTGTTCTCCGGCTCTTGGTGGCCGTGTGTCCGACAGCGGCAATGCTAGCAAATTACTGGCTATGCGAGAATCCGGGGATTGGCACTACCAACGGGGGGCTCCATGAAAACGATCGCCTGGTTCTTCTGCGGACTCATCGTGGGCGCCGCGCTCTTGCAAGCGAGCGTCGCGCAGGACCGCGCGCGGCGCGGCTTGAACCACGTCGGCATCGGCACGCGAAACTACGACGCCGCGCTCGCGTTCTACCGCGATACGCTCGGCGCCAAAGAAGCGTTCACGATCCGCAACGACGACGGCACGGTGCGAATCACGTACCTGCAAGTCTCGCGCGACACGTTCATCGAGCTCCTGCCCGTCGCCGCCGACCAGCCGGCCGGCATCCTGCACGTCGGCATCGAGACCGAGGATCTCGCGACAAGTGTCGCGAACCTACGCGAGCGAGGCATCACCGTGGCCGACCCGACCGTCGGCGTCTCGAAGGCGCGCGTCGCGCGCATCAGCGACGTCGACGGGGTGCCGATCGAGGTCATGCAAATGGGCCCGGACTCGATGCAACGCCAGGCGATCGACTCGTGGCGGTGAAGTAGCTCGCGGGCTCGCTAGCGCTTCATCTTGAGCAGCGCGCCGCCGAAGAATCCCTCGACGCTGTCGAGGTCGATGATCACGGCGTTGCCCTTGCGGTCCTTGTCCTGACTCTGCTCGAACGCATGCGCGCTCTCGAACACGCGCTTGCGCACGGCCTCGCTCTTGTCGATGCGAGCTTTGCCGCGAAAGATCATGAAATCGCGGCCGTCCGTCCGGAAGTCTCCGTAAATCAACGACACGGCGGGATTCTTCTTGATGCCGTCGAGAATCGGGCCGTCCGGCATGCGCACCCAAATCGCGAGGGCAGCGTCGCCAAACGCTTGCGTGCTGCCGCGAAACGAGAGCTTCGGCGCATCGTTCTCGATGTACGAGATCACGATCGGCTTTCTGCGCTCGAACGCCGTGCCGACGGCTTGTTTCATTTCTTCGGACAGCTTGAGCTCGGTCAGGACGGGGGGTGCGTTCATCAACGGGACTCCTTACATAGGGCGACCCGGATACTAGCGGAATCTTGAGTTGACACGATCAAATACAAGTGTATTAATTGTGACAAATACACATGTATTAATTCATGAAGATCAGCGAAGCCGAAAGCAAAGTCCTCGAAGTGTTCTGGCATGCCGACCGCGCCTTGAGCGCCGAGGACGTCGTCGCGGCAATGCACAACGACCGCGAATGGTCCGCGGGCACGATCCGGACGTTCCTGACACGGCTCGTAAAGAAGAAAGCGCTCGGCGCGGAGCCCGACGGTCGCCGCTATCTCTATCGAGCGCTGATCCCGCGCGAAGACTACGTCCACAAGCAAAGCCGCGACCTGATCGACCGGCTGTTCGGCGGGCGCATCGCTCCTTTCATCACCCAGTTCTCGGAGCGGCAGCGCTTGAGCCGCGAAGAGATCGAAGAGCTCAAGCAGCTCATCGAGAGGCTCGACGATGACCGCTGAAACCCTGCTCGCAGGATTGGCCCGCGTCGAGATCGTCGCGAGCATCGCGATCTTGCTCGTGTTGCTGCTGCGCCCGCTCGCGCTGCGGCGGCTCGGCGCAAGTGTCGCGTATTGGCTCTGGCTCGCGGTGCCGATCGCCGTCGTCGCCGGCTCGTTGCCTGCGCGCGAACGCATCGTGCCGCTCGAATCTCGCGCCGTGATCGCGCCTGCACCCGAGACGAACGTGATCGAATCCGTAGCTGCGACCGCCACGCCGGCTCCGGCACCGGTCGTCGCGCCGCCGTCACTCTCGCTGCCTGCGCTCGCCGACACGCTGGTCGCCGTGTGGCTGCTCGTCGCCGTAGCGCTGCTCGCTCGTTCGATCGTCACGACGCGACGTCTCGCGGCCGATCCTTCGGTCGGGCCGGCGCTCGTCGGAGTGCTCAAGCCGAAGCTCGTACTGCCGGCCGATTTCGAAGCGCGCTTCGACGCGCAGGAGCGCGCGTTGATCCTCGCGCACGAAAGCGTGCATCGCGCCTCGGGGCACACCGTCGTCAACGCGCTCGTCGAGGTCGCGCGCTGCGCAAGCTGGTTCAATCCGCTCGCGCATCTCGCCGCGTTTCGCCTTCGAACGGACCAAGAGCTTGCATGCGATGCGGCGGTCATCGCCGCGCGCCCTGCGCAGCGCCGTGCGTATGCGCAAGCATTGCTGAAGACGCAGCTCGCGCCGGCGTTTCTGCGGCTCGGTTGCACATGGACGAGCCGCTCGGCGAAGCGCATGGCGGAGCGCATCGAGATGATCGCGCGAGCGCCGCTCGGCCGCCGCGGCAAGCTAGCGGGTGCGGCCGCGATTGCCGCCATCGGCGCGGCTTTGGGTTACGCAGCCTGGGCACAGCAGCCCGAGCGCGTCGTGATAGAGCGGCCGAGCCCCGTGTGGACGCCGTCCGCACAGGCTCCCGCGGGCACCTTGGCTCATGCTCTCGAAGCGCAGCGCCACGACTACTTCATCGATCTCGCGAAGAAGGGAGACATCGACATCGTCTTTTTCGGCACGACCGAAACGGAGATGTGGTGGTGGGAGAATCGCGGCCGAGCCGTCTGGAATCGCGAGCTCGCACCGCGCAAAGGCGCCAACTTCGGCTCGCAGGGCACGCATCCGGAGAGCCTTCTCTGGCGAATGCAAAACGGCGAGCTAGACGGCTACGAGGCGAAGCTCGTCGTGCTTCAACTCCCCTATGGCCCTGGAGGCGGCAGAATTGCCGACCCATTCGATGCGAGCCGCGAGCCCGAATTCCTTGCTGGCTGGAGCGCGGTGCTCGCCGAGATTCGCGCGCGCCAACCGCAGGCGAAGATTCTGCTCTTGGCTCCCGTTCCGCGCGGCATTGCGCCCTTGACCACGCGCGTCGAGTGGAAAGAGGCGGCAGACGCAAACGACGCGGTCATCGCGAAGCTCGTCGACAACGAGACGGTCTACTACGCCAATTTCGGCGAGCGCTTTTTCCTCCCCGACGGGTCGTACAACCGCGAGTATTGGAATACGCCCGGAGGCGTCGGCGTCGGCATGCAACCGGCCACGTTCGAAGTCTGGGCCGAGGAGCTCGCGCCCTGGATCGAGCGATTCGTCGGATGAGGCGAGCAACCGCAACTTCGGCAGCCGCGCTGGCGGCGCTCGGCGCAACGTCGCTCGCCGCGCATCACTCCGTTTCCACGATCGATGTCTCGACGCCGATCTGGGTGAAGGGCACCGTCGTTCGTTACGAGCCGATCAGTCCGCACACGAAGTTCGAGCTCGAGGAAAAGACAGCGGACGGCGGCGTGCAGCGGTGGACCGTCGAAGGCCCGTTCCCCGGGCGGCTCCAGCGGATTCTCAGCTTGAACGGAATGAAGCCCGACGAGGACTTCTTGAAAGCCGGCGACGCCGTCGAAGTTTGCGGCTTTTATCCGAAGCGACGCGGCGACGCCTCCCAATCCGGCGAGGCGCTGCACTTCTTCCACGGGCATGTGCTCGTCATGCCGGACGGGCGAATGCAGTCCTGGGGCCCCTACGGAAAGATCGACAATTGCATACGCGCGGACGATCGGCCGGAGCGATGGCTCGATTTCTTTTCAGCAGATCCGCTGGCCGCGGAGCACTGGTGCAACAGCAAGCACTTCGTCGACGTTCCTTCGACGGCGCCACCGGGGTTCGTCGACGAGCTAGACCGCCGCATGAATCAACCGTGTAATCAGCGCTGAGCCGTCACTCGTGCCGTAGTGCCTCGAGCGGATTGATGGCCGTCGCGCGCCGCGCCGGCAGATACGCCGCCATCAAGGCGACGGCCGCGAAGGCCGCGGCGACGACGACGAACGTCGTGGCGTCGAGGGCCGACAACCCGTACAGCATTCCTTCCAAGTAGCGCGTGAGCGCTGCGGCGCCGGCCACACCGGCGACCACGCCGATAGCCACAATTGCCCCGCCTTGCTTCAACACGAGCTTGAGCACACTCGAGCGTTCGGCGCCGAGAGCCATGCGAACGCCGATCTCCCTCGTGCGCTGAGTCACGAGGTACGACAGCACCCCGTAGATGCCGATCACGGCAATGAATCCGGCAATCACTCCGAAGGTGCTCAAGAGCACGGCGAAGAACCGCGGGCGCGTCGTGAGGCTCGCGACGACTCGATCCATCGGAGCCGGTGCATCGATCGCGAGCCGCGCATCGATGTCGCGAGCGATAGTTCGTAGGTCCGTGAGAATGGCGAGCGGATCGCCGGTCGTGCGCGCGGCAAATGAGATGCTGCTGCCGCCGATCGTCAGGAATTGCCGGTCTGCTTGCGGCGGCGGGGGCGGATTCAACGCGCGGCGCGCCGCCAACATCTGCCGCGCGTCGATGAACACCGCGCGCTCGGGCTGCGCCTCGAGGCCGCCGAGATGCAGGTCGTCCAACACGCCGGCAATCGTCACCACATTGGCACCCGACGTCATCCTGGCGCCGACGGCATTGCCGTCGGGGTAATAGTGCTCGGCGTACGGGCGAGTCACGAGCACGGCGGGCTCGGTGCTCGAACGTTCGTCGAGCCAGCTGCCCGCAACCAAGCGCGCTCCCATGGCGCGTAGATAGCCGGGGCTCATGATGCGCGTTTGCGTGCGTTCGTTCGGCGTCTGCGTCCGCTGCTCCTCCATCATCTCGGCCTGCGTCCTGCCCTCAGGCACGAAGAACGCCGAGAACAAGATGATGTTCGGCGTGAGCGGCGGGATGTCGCCGAATCCCGCGCTCGTGACGCGCGAGTCTCCCTCGAGTCGAGCGACGAGCGCCTCGGCAACCTCGAGCTTGCGGTCGGCCGTCGAATCGCCGGGAACGACGAGCGAGAAGCTCAGCGTGCGGCTCGGGTCGAAGCCCGTGTCGATGCCCATCAGCTTCATGAAGCTGTTCACGAGCAGGCCGGCTCCGATCAACAACGCCATTGCGAACGTCAATTGCACGGTGGCGAGCACGTGACCGAGGCGAGACGTCGGCGCGACCGCCGAGAGCTGCGAGGCGGACGTGTGCCCCACTTCACCGTACTTCGACAACCTCAACGCGGGCAGCAAACCGAACAAGCCCGCCGTGACCATCGCCAAGACGACGACGAACACGAGGACCACGGGATCGACCGAGATCTCATCGAGCCGCGGCAGCACCGCGGCGGCAGCCGAAAAGCGCGGGTTCACGTACCCGGCCGCAGTTGCTTTCAGCAAGCCGACGCCGGCGTAGGCGAAACCGATCGCGACGAGGCCCGCGAACCCGGCGAGCACGAGGCTCTCCGTGAGCGCTTGCCGTACGATGCGGCGGCGCGTCGCCCCGAGCGAACGGCGAATCGCGATCTCCTGCTGCCGCGCGGCGCCGCGCACGAGAAGCAGGTTCGCCACGTTCGTGCACACGATTGCGAGCACGACCGCGACCGCGACGACGAGCACGCGCAGCGCGGGCGCCACGGCGGCCGTCAGGACGTCGAGCTGCCGCTCGATCTCGAAGCGCGGCGGCGCATCCGCGTCGGCTTGCATGCCGCGCAGCTGCAGACCGAGCGTGTTGGCTTCGGCGCTCGCGCTCTCGATGGAGACTCCATCCGCGAGGCGCGCTTGCGCACCGACGAACATGAATTGGCCCGGCGTGACGGTCACGAAGAACGACGTCCAGAACGCGTCGTCGCCGAATGCCGGCGGCATGACACCGACTGTCGTGTATGCCTTGCCGTCTAGCTCGAGCCTCCGGCCGACGATGTTGGGATCGCCGTTGAAGTACTGCCGCCACGTCGCTTCGCTGAGCACGACGACGTCGGTATCGGGCCGCTCATCGTCCGCGAGCAGGCCGCGCCCGAGCACGGGAGCGATGCCGCGCATCGTGAACAACGCCGGCGACACGCGCGCACCGTAGAGCTGCACGCTGCCGTCGGCCGTGGCCAGCGTTCGGCCTTCGCGCTGCATGACGGCGACGTCCGACAACGTCTTCGAGTTTTGGCGCCACCAGTCGAACTCGGCCACGTTCATGGCGCTTCTGCGCTGAGCGATGCCGCCGAAGCCTTCCGCGGCAGGCACGTTCTCGACGATCTGCACGAGCCGTTCAGGCTCCGCATACGGCAGCGGCCGCAGCAGCACGGCGTTCACGACGCTGAAGATCGCCGCCGTCGCGCCGAGCCCGACGGCGAGCGTCAGCACCGTGACGATCGTGAGGCCGGGCGTGCGCCTGAAACCGCGCAGCGCGTAACGAGTATCGGCTGCGATGTCCGCTTGCAGAGTCATGACGTCAACTCCTCGGGGTCAGGGCCCGCACGGCCCGACCGATCGTAGCACCGCCGGTTACTAGTCCGCGCGCAACGTGATGGCCGGATCGATGCGCGCGGCGCGGAACGCGGGCGCGTAGCACGCGACGAACGCAACGCCGAGCAGCAACGCTACGACGCCGCCATAAGTAACGAGATCGAACGGCTCGATCCCGAACAGCAGCGACGCGATCGCCCGCGTCGAGCTCGCGGCAACCCCGACGCCGATCGCGGCTCCGATGATCGTGAGCGTCAGGCCTTGACCGACGACGAGTGCCGCGATCCTCTTCGGCGTCGCGCCGAGCGCGGCGCGCAGACCAATCTCGCGCGTGCGCTCCGTCACGCGCTCCTCGATGACGCCATAGACGCCGACGCCCGCGAGCAGCAGCGCCGCGAGACCGAACGCCGCGAACACGACGAGCACGAACGTTCGCCGCGCCTCGGACTCGGCGACGAGATCCGCCATCGTCGTGATGCGCATGACAGGCAGGCTCGGATCCACGGACCAAACGGCCCGCTTGATCGACGGGACGAACGAGACCGGGTCCCCTGTCGTCTTTACGACGAGTGTCTGAGCGGAATCGACCCAATTCCACTGCCCCATCGCGACGTAGAACGCGTTCGACGGCGCCGACGCGAGCGAGGCGTGCCTCACGTCACCGACGATGC
>Ga0315912_10000941_pt1 | contig 40834 bp, 38 predicted proteins | sample VfabasoilMG_FD_204469 | JGI IMG/M metagenome (GOLD analysis project Ga0315912, IMG submission 204469) | Garden soil microbial communities collected in Santa Monica, California, United States - V. faba soil | ecosystem: Environmental > Terrestrial > Soil > Garden | place: USA: California... | reverse complement strand
AATCAGCACATGTGCGTCAGGGAGCCGGGCCACTGACCGGATCAGCACATCAAATCCCTTGTGCGCATGCAGCCGGCCAAGCCCCAGCACCAGCGGCACGCCCTGCGGCACGCCCAGGGACGCCCGATCGATTGCCGCCTCACCGCCGAAATCCGGCACGAAATTCGGCAAATAGTGCGCCCGCCGGGCCGGCCAACCCTGTGCCACCATCCAATTGACCAGCGCCCTGGTATTGCCGATCAGGTGGTCGCATTGCCGGTAGTAGCCCAGGTCGTAATATCCGCCCATCCGACCGGCCAGCACATAATCCCCACGCGACGTGAACCGCGCCGCCCGGTTCATCCACACCACAACCACGTCCGGTCGGAATCCCGCCAGTGCCGCCCGCAACCGGCGTCCCGTCACAATGTCCATGGGTCCGCCGAATCGCAGTTCCACCGGCGCAAGCCCCGCCGCCCGCAACCGCCCGGCCCGGGCCGTATCCTGCCGTATGACCGGCATGACAGGGTCGCCCGCGTCATGCAGCGCCATCGACATTCGTTCGAAGAACAGTTCCGCGCCGCCCGCTGGGGCTCCCGCCATCACCTGGGCAATGCGCATCCGCTACGCGTTCCGCCGCCGATGCCAGGCTAGCGCACTGCGTACGATCGTCCCGACATTCGATTGCCCGGGGATCCATCCCAGCCAGTCTCGCGCCCGCCGGACATCGGCCACCAACCGCGCCGCATCCCCCGCCCGCCGCCCCACGAACCTGTGCGGCACGTTCATGCCTGCCTCGGCAAATGCCGCCAGCACTTCGGCGACCGAATTCCCGCGCCCTGACCCGAGGTTGCAGGCCCCGCCCGCGGCCCCGTCATCCAGCGCCGAGACCGCGGCCACGTGGGCCGCAGCCAGATCGCTGACATGTACATAATCCCGCACGGCCGTTCCGTCCGGCGTCGGCCAGTCATCGCCGAATACTTCCAGCCCTGGTATCCGCCCGAGACCTGCCAGAGCCGCCCGCGCGATCAGATGGCTCTCCGGGTCGTGCGCCTCGCCGATCTCCCCGTCCGCGTCGGCGCCGGCCGCATTGAAATAGCGGAGCGCCATGAACGACGGCCCGCCCGCCGCCGCCACATCCGCCAGCAACTGCTCATACGCCAGCTTCGTCCTGCCATAGGGATTTCCCGGCCGCAGCGGATGCGTCTCCGGGATCAGGTCCGACTCCGGCTCCCCGTACACGGCGGCCGTAGAGGACAGCACCACATGGCGCACTCCCGCCCCCTGTAACGCCCGCAGAAACGCGACCTTCGTCGCCAGGTTGTTGGCGTAAAACGCCAGCGGATTACGCACGGATTCGCCCACCTCGATCCGCGCCGCAAGGTCGATCACGGTGCGGATGCCATGCGCCCGTACCACCCCGGCAACCGCCACCTCATCCGCCACCGTCGCCCGGACCAGCGGCCCCCAGCGCACGAAATCCGCATGCCCGGTGGACAGGTCATCCAGCACCACCGGCAACCGGCCGGCGGTGGCCAGCGCCTTGCAGACATGGGCGCCGATATACCCAGCACCACCCGCCACCAGCACCGCTCCAGTCATCCCGCGCCCCATTGCCTTCGCCATGCCCCGCATGTGCCCCCCGCCGCGCATCCGCGCAAGCAAGCGGCCCACCACATCATCACGCCCTTGCCAAAACCAGACCTTGCCACTTGGGAATTTCCCGCCACATTTAGCCCATGACCCTCCTCGCCCTTCTGCCAGATCGCGGTGTTATCGCCATCGCCGGCACGGACCGCGTCAGTTTCCTGCAAGGCCTCGTCTCCAACGATGTCACGCAGGTTGGACCTGACAGCGCGATCTGGGCCGCGTTCCTATCGCCGCAAGGCAAGTGGCTGGCCGATTTCTTCATCCTGACGGACAGAGAGTGCCTGCTACTTGATTGTGAGCGCGATCAGGCGCCGGATCTCGCCCGCAAGCTGGGCCGATACCGCCTGCGTGCCCAGGTTACTGTCACGGATGTCTCGGCCGACTGGCATGTCCATGCGGCCTGGGATGGTTCGCCACCGTCCGCCGCCATCGCGGCCCGGGATCCGCGCCTCCCCGAAGCAGGCTGGCGCCTGTTGCATCCCACGGCGCTTGCCACCACGGCCTCGGCAGCGGAGTGGAATGCCCACCGCCTGGCTCTCGGGTTGCCGAACGGCTCCCAAGACCTGGAACAGGACAAGACGGTTCTGTTGGAGGCCGGCTTCGATGAATTGTCGGGCGTCTCGTGGACCAAGGGATGTTACATGGGCCAGGAACTCACCGCCCGGACCAAGTATCGAGGCCTGATCAAGCGCCGGCTCCTCCCGGTTGCGGTGGAAGGCGAGCTGCCCGGCATAGGCACGCCCATATTCCACGAGGGTCAGGATGTCGGAACCATGCGCTCCGGCCAGGACGGCATCGGCCTTGCGACGTTGCGTCTCGACGCACTGGGTAGCATGCTCGATTGCGGCAAGAGTCGGCTCATTCCGCGGCTTCCGGACTGGTTCCGCCTACCGGCCGCTCAAGCCAAAGCGAATGCAAGCGAATAGCAGCCCCGACGACGTGTCGTAACCTGAGCTATCGCGTGGGAATATCGCCACGGGCGACGGCAACGGCACCCACCAGTAAAGCGACCACCAGCGCCGCCCATATCCACCGGCCCCCGCCAAGCGAGAGTCCGCCGGTTGCCACTAGGCCGCCGATCACGCCAACAGCCACGCCACCCCAGTGCCGACCCGCACCGAACCGACCGCGCGGTGTTTCATGGCGCGTGACTGCCGGCCGACCCCGCCCGGATAATGCCGCCACGTAGACCGGTGTGCGCATGGAATCTCCTGCTCCAAGACGACACCAGCATCGCCGGCGATCACTATCATCCGGTTAAATCAAGCTAGGATTCATAGCCTTCAGGTCGGAAATTTTCCCCGCCATCATTCTTGCGATGGCACCTGGCACGCTAACTCGCGTGTTGTGCGACCTCATCAAAAATACAACCATAAGTAATTTCTTCCCATGTCTTTACGCGGATCAATTCTGCCAATCCCGACTTCTCATAACGAATTTGAATAAAAAGCATCTCCCCCGGGGCGAGTCCGGGGAGCCTGAGAATAAATGTCCGGCTCAGAAGTTACTGAAAAATCATATATTTATATCTCATATTCCAGTCAATCTCAATCATTGCCCGAACACCCACCGTCACATTTTCACCACACCCGTGAAATCAACGACGATAGTTTCAATTTGTCCCTTCCTATTCTCACATTTTCGTGATACAAGGCTTTCAAGGAAAATCCAGAATCTGAGCGGCGTTCTCAGTAAAGAAGTAGAGGACCATCGTCGATGGACCGACTCACCAGTATGTGTGTCTTCGCTCGCGTCCTGGAGTTGCGAAGCTTCTCAGGCGCAGCCCGTGAACTGGGCATCTCCCAGGCAACCGTCAGCAAGCATGTGCAGACGTTGGAAGAGTGGCTGGGCCGCCAGTTACTCAACCGTACCACCCGCCGGGTCGAGCCCACCCAGGATGGGGCCGCCTTCTATGCAAGGTGCCAGCGGATCACGGAGGAAATCGACGACATTCGCTATGCGGGAACGCGCGAGTCCCTGCAGGGGCGCATCCGCCTCGGCTGCGCAACCGGGTATGGCGGCTGTTACCTCGGGCCGGCCCTGGGCCAGCTGATGGTGGACCATAGCGGGCTGTCGGTCGAAGTCGTCCCGGCGGATCTCAGCCACGCCACCCCCACCCATGGCGTGGATGCCGCCATTGTTTTGGACCATTCCCATTTCGCCGGGTTGCTCTCCCGCGACCTGGCGACCCTGCCGCTTGTCGCCTGTGCCAGTCCGGACTACCTCGCCAGGCGCGGCATTCCCCGCATCCCCTCCGACCTGATCGACCACGATTGCCTTATCGATGGTGGCGCCCGGGAAGCCGTTTGGCGCTTCCGCATGCCCGGACCAGCCGGCGATATCGAGTCCGATGTGGACGTTCGCTGCCGCCTCGCGTCCTGCAATCTTCAGATGTTGCGCGATGCCGCTATCGGTGGCGCCGGCATTTTGCTCAGTCCGCCGACACTTGTCATGGATGACCTGAAGGCCGAGCGCCTGGTCGCCGTGCTGCAGGATACGCCGCCGGTTCCCATCACAATGCGGGCTGTCTACACGCCTGACAGGCATCTATCCCAGCGTCTGCACGGAGCACTGGATGCGCTGTCCATGGCACTGACATCCGTGGCATCCGGCGGTCATTCACCTGCGGTTGGAATGGCCTGAAACACCCGCGGGCTGGCACAAAAAGCAGGCCCGGCGTCACCGCCGGGCCTGATCATTTCCTGCTTGCAGTACCGATTAGGGCATGGTGTCAGGCGAAGTCGTCACTGCCGCCGCCACTGTCCCACCCGCCACCACCACCGCCACCGCCATCATCCCAGCCGCCACCCGCGTCACCGCCCTGATCCCAGCCACCACCGGCGGCGCCTCCCTGGTCCCAGCCACCACCGGCCGAGCCCTGATCCCACGCGCCGCCCGCGGCCGAGCCGGACTGATCCCAGGCCCCTCCGCCAGTACCGCCTGACTGATCCCAAGCTCCGGCGCCAGCCGTGCCGGCATCGGGCGTACTCCACGCCCCCTGGTCCACGAAACCACCCCCGGCGGCCCCGGCCGCACCGGCTCCGGCGGCGCCAGCCCCCAGGCCAGATGCGGCGCCATGGCTTCCGGAAAACATATTCATCAGCATGTTGCCCACCACGAGGCCACCAGCCACGCCCGCAGCAGTGGTCAGCGCCGACCCTAGGAACCCGGACCCGCGCTGCTGCATCATCTGCGGTGCGTATCCCGGCGGATATTGCGGCGGTGGACCACCATAGCCCGGCGGATAGCCGCCCTGCTGGCCATAGCCCGGCGGCGGCCCACCCATCGGGCTGCCCATGGGGCGCTGTTGCGGCGGTGCCTGGCGCTGCCCGCCCCCGAACAGGCTGGAGAAGAACCCACCGCCGCCACTTGGCCGCTGTTGTTGCTGCGCCATCGCCTGCTGCGCCTGCTGCAGTTCCCATTCCAGCCGCTGGATGCGGTTCTGCGCTTCCACCAGCGCCATTTCCTGGACATATGCGGTCTGGGTCAGGCGATAGCGCGCCTCAGGGTAGCGCACCATCAGGTCGCCGATCAGGCGGTCCGCGTCCGGGTCCACCGGCGGCAGCTGCTGGATCGTCGCGGGCACGGACCCGCCCGGCCCCGGCTGAGGGGCGGCCCGTCCGCTCACCCGCTCGATGTAGCGGGTGATGATGTCACGTTCTTCCTGAGTCATCGGCATTACTGGGGCCCTCCTGTGTGACCACCCGAGTCTGCAAGCAAGGTTCTGGCGCAACTATGTGGCGTGGCGCCCGCGCGCGTTCAAGCAACCTATCACAATCCCAGCCGGCGTACCTCGATTACCGGGCAGCGATCCATCACGACCGTCATTCCCGCCGCCCGCGCCCGCGCCGCCGCGTCCTCGTCCACCACCCCCAGCTGCATCCACACCACCTTCGCCCCCAGCTGGATCGCGTCGTCAACCGCCGGTCCGACGCGGACGGAATTACGGAACAAATCCACCATCTCCAGCGGCGCGGCGCCATCCAGCCCCGCCATCACCGTACGATCGTGCACCTGTTTGCCAGCGATCATCGGGTTCACCGGCGTCACATCCATCCCGCGGCCCAGCAGGAATCCCATCACCTCATGGCTGGCGCGCCACGGTTTCAGGGACGCCCCCACCAGCGCCACGCGCCGCGTGGTCGTCAAAATCCGTCTTATGGTCGCGTCGTCCACACCGTCTATCATGACACCAGAGCGAAGCAGGTTCCCGCCGACCCGGCAAACGATTCGCGTGCTTGCCCTCATTCGGAGCCAGTGCTTAATGCTGCGCCGCACCACGCCCCACACACTACGCCACGTCCCACGAGATGCCGGAATGAGCACCCATAAGCCCAGCCTTCAGGAACTGATCCTGCGCCTACACGGCTTCTGGTCCCGCCAGGGCTGCGTGATCCTGCAGCCCTACGACGTTGAAATGGGCGCCGGCACCTTCCACCCGGCCACCACGCTGCGCGCCCTCGGCCCCAAGCCCTGGGCCGCCGCCTACGTGCAGCCCAGCCGCCGTCCGACCGATGGCCGATACGGCGAAAATCCCAACCGGCTGCAGCACTACTACCAGTACCAGGTCATCATGAAGCCGAGCCCGCGGGAGGCGCAGGCCCTGCTGCTGGAATCCTACGGCGAGATCGGCCTGGACCCGCTGCAACACGATTTCCGCTTCGTGGAGGATGACTGGGAATCCCCCACCCTCGGCGCCTGGGGCCTCGGCTGGGAAGTCTGGTGCGATGGCATGGAAGTCGGCCAGTTCACCTACTTCCAGCAGGTCGGCGGCATCGCCGTGACGCACCCCAGTTTCGAGATGACCTACGGCCTGGAACGCCTGGCGATGTACGTCCAGAACGTCGAGAACGTCTACGACCTGGACTTCAACGGAGCCGGCGTCACGTATGGCGACGTCTTCCTCCGCGCCGAGCGCGAATACAGCGCCCACAACTTCGAATTCTCCAACCCGGAGATGCTGTCCCGCCACTTCAAGGACGCCGAAGCGGAGTGCGAGTCCCTCCTCTCGCATAAGCTCGCATTGCCGGCCTACGACCAGTGCATCAAGGCCAGCCACCTGTTCAATCTGCTCGATGCCCGCGGCGTGATCAGCGTGACGGAACGCGCCAGCTACATCGCCCGCGTCCGCGCTCTGGCCAAGGGCTGCTGCGAGGCATGGGTAGCGGGTGAGGAGGCCGCCTGATGCCCGAATTCTTCCTCGAACTCTTCTCCGAAGAGATCCCCGCCCGCATGCAGGCCCGCGCCGCCGACGACCTGGCGCGGCTGGTGACCGACGCGCTCGCCCCGCTACAGCCGTCCGCCGTTCGCTCCTGGTACGGCCCGCGCCGCATCGCGCTCTCCGCCCAGGTGGAAGTCGGAACGCCGGAGACGAAAATCTCCGAACGCGGCCCCCGCACATCCGCCCCGGAACAGGCTCTCGCCGGCTTCCTGCGCAAGCACAACGCCGGCAAGGACGACGTGCGCCAGGAAGGCGACTATTGGCTGCTGGAGAAATCCGCTCCCGCCATCGCCGCGGCCACGCTGGTTGCGGACGCGATGCCCGCCATCCTGCGCAAAATGCCCTGGCCCAAGTCCATGCGCTGGGGCGGCACGTCCAATTTCACGTGGGTCCGCCCGCTGCGCCGTATCACCTGCGTGCTGGACGGCGCGGTGGTTCCTTTCGACTTGCGCGACGGCACCGACGACGGCCACGGCCTTGCCTCCGGCAACCTGACGGAAGGCCACCGCTTCCACTGCCCAGGCGAAATCGCCGTCACCGGCGCCGCTGACTGGCAGGAAAAACTCGCCGCCGCCCGCGTCCTGGTGGACGCCGAGGACCGCAAGCACCGCATCTGGGAAGCCGTCCGCGCCCTGGCCAAGGCCAAGGGCCTGACGGTCGTGGAGGACGCCGGCCTGCTCGATGAAGTCGCCGGCCTGGTCGAGCACCCCGTTCCCCTGCTCGGCCGCATCGACGATGCCTTCATGGACCTGCCGGCCGAGGTCATGCAGGTCTCCATGCGCGTCAACCAGCGCTACTTCGCCCTGCGCAACGCGGATGGTTCGGCGGCGCCTTGGTTTGCCTTCGTCGCCAACGTGGAAGCCACGGATGGTGGCGCCACCATCATCGCTGGCAACGAACGCGTCCTGCGCGCCCGCTTCGCCGATGCCCGCCACTTCTGGGACCTGGACCGCAAGACCCGCCTGGAATCCCTCGTCCCCAAGCTGGACCACATCACCTACCACGCGAAACTCGGCAGCCAGGGTGAGCGCGTCCGACGTTTGGAACACCTCGCCGCCCACATCGCCGAACACCTGGGCACCGGCCCCGAACTGGCCCGCCGCGCCGCCCTGCTGTGCAAGGCGGACCTCGTCACTGGCATGGTCGGCGAGTTCCCGGAACTGCAAGGCATCATGGGCGGCTACTACGCGCGCCACGGCAATGAGGACTCGCTCGTCGCCGACGCCATCCGCGACCACTACGCCCCCAAGGGCCCTTCCGACTCCGTCCCCATCCACAAGGTCGCCATCGCCGTCGCCCTGGCCGACAAGCTGGACCAACTCACCGGCTTCTTCGCCATCGGCGAGAAGGCAACCGGCTCCGGCGATCCCTACGCGCTGCGTCGCGCCGCGCTCGGCATCATCCGCATCGTGCGGGAGAACGACCTGCGCCTGAACCTGCTGCCGCTCATCGAAGCCGCCGGCCAGGGCCACTACCATCGCGGCGTCCACCCGGCGCCGGCCACGGATATCCTCGACTTCCTCGCCGACCGCCAGCGCGTCCAACTCCGCACCGAAGGCGCCCGCCACGACGTGCTGACGGCAGTCTTTGCGACCGGTTCGGATGACGACATCGTCCGCCTCCTCGCGCGCACCAACGCCATCGCCGCCCTGCTCGGCACGGATGACGGCGCCAACCTCCTCACCGCCTACCGCCGCGCCGCCAACATCCTCCGCATCGAGGAACGCAAGGACGGCCCGCACGACCGCGACCCGGACCCCGCGCTGCTCCAACAGGACGAGGAATCCGCCCTCCACCTCGCGTTGCACCACGCCGCCCCGCAGATCGCCGCGCATCTGAAGGCGGAAAACTTCACCGCTGCCATGGCCGCCATGGCCAATCTCCGCGCCCCGCTGGACGCGTTCTTCGATAAAGTCACCGTCAACGCCAAGGAGCCAGAATTGCGCCGCAATCGTCTGGCTCTTCTCGCCCGCGTGCGCGCCACCATGGACCAGGTGGCCGATTTCTCCCGCATCGAAGGCTGATCCGAACCCCAAGCGATGGACCACACTCCGCCCCCCACCTCGCTGGCCGCCGCGCTGGCCCTGCCCCGCACCCCGGGGCGGTCGGCGGAGGTGTTCGTGGACGGCGATCTGGAAGTCCGTTTCGCCGCCCGCCCGACCAACGGGCCGCAGGTGCCGCACGAAAAGGACGAGATCTACTTCGTCGCCGCCGGCACCGCCCGCTACCGCATGGCGGACACCGTCACGGACGTTGGCCCCGGCGACGTGCTGTTCTGCGCTGCCCATGTCGCGCATGGATTTGAGGATAACTCGGCAGACTTTTCGGTCTGGGTGCTGTTCTATGGCCCGCCAAAGGCGCGGCCGACTGAGTCGTGAGGGACCAATGACCCAATGGGTATACAGCTTCGGCGCCGGCCATAATGAAGGCCGCGCGGACATGCGCAATCTGCTCGGCGGCAAGGGCGCCAACCTGGCGGAAATGTCCGCCATCGGCCTGCCCGTGCCCCCCGGCTTCACCATCACCACCGAAGTCTGCACGTCCTATTACGACAATAACCGGACCTACCCGGACGCGCTGGCCGCGCAAACCCGCGCCGCCCTGGCCCGCATCGAGCAATCCGTCGGCCTGACATTCGGCAACGCCGAAAAGCCCCTCCTCGTCTCCGTCCGCTCCGGCGCCCGCGTCTCCATGCCCGGCATGATGGACACCGTGCTCAATCTCGGCCTGAACGACACCACCGTGCAGGGCCTCACCAACGCCGCCGGCGACGCCCGCTTCGCCTGGGACTCCTACCGCCGCTTCATCCAGATGTACGGCGCCGTGGTGCTGGACGTGGACCACCACCGGTTCGAGGAGATCATCGAGCAGATCAAGCTGGAAACCGGCGAGGTGGAAGACACCGCGCTCACTGCCGACGACTGGATGCGCGTGGTGGACGCCTACAAAGACATGATCGCCCAGGAAACCGGCAAGCCCTTCCCGCAGGACCCGGAAGAACAACTCTGGGGCGCCATCGGCGCCGTCTTCGGCTCCTGGATGAACCCGCGCGCCATCACCTACCGCCGCCTGCACGACATCCCCGCCACCTGGGGTACGGCCGTCAACGTCCAGGCCATGGTGTTCGGCAACATGGGCACTGACTGCGCCACCGGCGTCTGCTTCACGCGCGATCCTTCCACTGGCGAGAACATGTTCTACGGCGAATACCTGGTGAACGCGCAAGGCGAGGACGTCGTGGCGGGCATCCGCACCCCGCAGCCGCTCGCCAACCTTCGCGCCAAGCCGGATGAGCAGCCGATGGAAACAGTGATGCCGAAGGCCTACGCCGAGCTCATGGCCGTGCGCGCCAAGCTGGAAGCGCACTACCAGGACATGCAGGACATCGAGTTCACGGTGCAGCGCGGCACGCTCTACATGCTGCAAACCCGCAACGGCAAGCGCACCGCCGCCGCATCCCTCCGCATCGCCGTGGAGATGGCCAATGAAGGCCTCATCGACCGCAAGGAAGCGGTGAAGCGCGTCAACCCCTCTTCGCTCGACCAGTTATTGCATCCAACACTGGACCCCAAGGCCCCGCGCACCCTGCTCGCCAAGGGCCTGCCCGCCAGCCCCGGTGCCGCCTGTGGCATCGTCGTCTTCTCGGCGGACGAAGCCGAAGCCCGCGCCGGCAAGGGCGAGGCCGTCATTCTGGTGCGCATCGAGACCAGCCCGGAAGACATCCACGGCATGCACGCCGCCCGCGGCATCCTTACCACGCGCGGCGGCATGACCAGCCACGCCGCCGTCGTCGCTCGCGGCATGGGCCGCCCCTGCGTCGCCGGCGCCGGCGGCATCGCCGTGGACTACAACGCGCAAACCCTGCGCGCCGGCAACGTGGAAATCCAGGCCGGCCAGACCATCACCATCGATGGCGCCTCAGGTGAGGTCTTCGTCGGTTCTGTCGCCATGATCGAGCCTGCCATGTCCGGCGATTTCGGCACCCTGATGGGCTGGGCCGATGAATGCCGCCGCCTCGGCGTGCGCGCCAACGCCGAAACCCCGCTGGACGCCGAAACCGCCAGGAAATTCGGCGCCGAAGGCATCGGCCTCTGCCGCACCGAACACATGTTCTTCGACCCCGAGCGCATCGGCGCCGTGCGCCAGATGATCATGGCCAGCGACGAACGCGGCCGCCGCACGGCGCTGGAAAAGCTGCTGCCCTTCCAGCGCGACGACTTCACCGCGCTGTTCCGCATCATGGCCGGCCTGCCCGTCACCATCCGCCTGCTTGACCCGCCGCTGCACGAATTCCTGCCGCATGAGGAAGACGACCTGATCGCCGTCGCGTCCGCGCTGGGCACGGACGTGGAGGCCATGCGCCGCCGCGCCGCGGAACTGGCGGAAGCCAACCCCATGCTCGGCCATCGCGGCTGCCGTCTGGGTGTTACCTTCCCGGAAATCTACGAAATGCAGGCCCGCGCCATCTTCGAAGGCGCGCTCGAAGTCGCGAAGACAGGCCAGGCGCCACACCCGGAAATCATGATCCCGCTCGTTGGCACGCGGAAGGAACTGGATATCACCCGCGCCCAGATCGAGAAGGTCGCGGAGGAAGTCTTCAAGGAGGCCGGCCGCCGCATCGAATACAGCGTCGGCACCATGATCGAACTGCCCCGCGCCGCGCTGACCGCGGACAGCATCGCCGGCGCCGCCGACTTCTTCTCCTTCGGCACCAACGACCTGACGCAGACGGTCTTCGGTCTCTCCCGCGACGACGCGGGGAAATTTCTGCCGGCCTATGTGGACCAGGGCATCCTGCCCAAAGACCCGTTTGTGAGCATCGACGTCGAAGGCGTGGGTGAGATGGTCCGCATCGCCACCAACAAGGGCCGCGCCGCCAAGCCGAAGCTGAAGCTAGGCATTTGCGGCGAACACGGAGGCGACCCTGCCTCCATCGCCTTCTGCGAACAGGTGGGCCTGGACTACGTCAGTTGCTCCCCCTACCGCGTGCCGGTGGCGCGGTTGGCTGCCGCCCAGGCCGCGCTGGGTGCGGGGGGCGACCGCACCGCCTGACATTCATCATCCAACCCGCAGGGGCCGGTCCGGGCACATTGGCTCCGGACAGGCCCTTTTGCTTTTCTGGTCGTTGCGTCTAAATCAATCGCGCACGCCTGCCGGTTGGTTTGATGGCCAGGCAATGCAATGAAGGATGGATAGTAATGGCCTCGGAGTCGTTCCGCGTTCCCCACCTCGGCCGCCGGCGCCTGCTCGGCGGCGCCGCGCTGGCCGGATTAGGCCTGGGTAGCGCCGGCTGCGCGCCAACACGCGTAGCGGCGGTGCCGCGCAGCGAGACCGCGAAGGTCAGCATCGTCGGTGTGCCCAACGAACGCTTCCTCATCCCACAAGACCTGCCGAAGCTGGTCCAGGAGTTCGAGGCTGCGCATGTTCGTCGCCAACGCTTCCTCGCCAGTCAGGGCGGCACGCGCCGGCCGGAAGGTGCCATGCTCGCCGTCTCCGGCGGGGGGGAGGACGGCGCATTCGGGGCCGGGCTGCTGTGCGGCTGGACGGAACAGGGCACCAGGCCGGTTTTCGACCTCGTCACTGGCGTCTCCACCGGCGCCCTCACCGCGCCCTTCGCCTTCGTGGGCAGCGCGCGCGATGCCCATTTGCGCGCCGTCTATACGGACATTTCCCCGCGCGATGTCCTGGAAACCCGCTGGCTCGGCGCCGCGCTGGTGGACGACGCGCTGGCGGACAACGCGCCCCTTTTTCGTACGATTGGCCGCTACCTCGACGAAGCGATGCTGGCCCAGATCGCCCAGGGCTACGCGCAGGGCCGGCTGCTCCTCGTCGGCTCCGCCAATCTGGACGCCCAGATACCCGTCACCTGGAACATAGGCGCCATCGCCGCCAGCGGCCATCCGGAAGCGCTGCCGCTGATTCGCAAGATCCTGCTCGCCTCCGCCGCCGTGCCAGGCGCATTCCCGCCTGTGTTGATCGACGTGACCGTGGACGGAAAGCCATACCAGGAAATGCATGTGGATGGCGGTGCCTTCACCCAGTTGTTCCTCTACCCCCGCCGCTTCGCAGAAATGCACCGCGGGGAACGCGTGCTGTCGTCCCGCGCCTACATCATCCGCAACGCCCGGCTGGACCCAAACTGGGCGTCGGTGGATCGGCGCATGCTGCCCATCGCCAGCCGGGCGATCTCCACGATGATCGCCTCCGCCGGCTACAACGACGTCGTGCGCGTCTGGAACACCACGCGCCAGGACGGCGTGGAATTCAACCTGGCCTATATTGGCGCGGAGTTCACGGAGACCTACGCCGAGCCCTTCGAGCAGGCCTATATGCGCAAGCTGTTCGACTACGCCTATGTGAAGGCACGCAATGGGTACCCTTGGGCCAAAGACCCGCCCTAGGCCACGGCCGACATATTGCCGTCCGCCCGGGCGGTCCACCCGCGCGTTGACCCCGTACTAACCCGAGTCCACACTGACGGCTCCCGCGAATGAGGCCCTCATGACGACAGCTCGTGTCTGGCGCGTGAACATGCTGATCGGCACGGCGCACTTCTTGTCGCATTTCTACGTGCTGTCCCTGCCACCGCTATTCCTCGCTTGGCAGAAGGCGTTCGACGTCTCCTTCGCGCAGTTGGGCCTGACGGTGGCCTGCATGTCGGCGACCACCGCCATCCTGCAAACCCCGGTGGGCTTTTTGGTGGACCGCTACGGCGCGCGGCGGTTCCTCATCGGCGGCACGTTGCTGATGTCGCTGGCCATCACCGGCATGGGGCTGGCCACCAGCTACTGGCAGTTGGTGGTGCTCGCTATTCTCTCGGGTGCTGGCAACTCGGTGATCCACCCGGCGGACTATGCCATCCTGTCGGGCTCCATCCCGAAGGAGAAGATGGGCAAGGCCTTCGCCTTTCACACCTTCAACGGCAATGTCGGCTTCGCCCTCGCCCCGCCCGTCATGGCGCTGCTGATCACGGCGTTCGACTGGCGCACGGCGGCGATCACAGTCGGCCTGCTCGGCGTGCCGACTGTAGCGGCGATCATCCTGCAAAGCCGTATCCTGGTGGACCAGGCCAAGCCCGCCGGCAAGGCGGTGGAAGCCACAATGACAGGCCGCCAATTGCTCACCTCCCGCGTCATGATCGGGTTCTTCGCATTCTTCATGCTCTCGGCCATGGCGGGCGCGGGCATCCAGTCCTGGCTGATCACCGTGCTCGGCCTCGTGCACGGCACCCCCGCCACCGTCGCCTCCACGGCGCTGACGGGCTACATGATCGGCGGCACCGCCGGCGTGCTGGTGGGCGGCTGGGTGGTGGATCGCCCGCGCATTCCCATGCTGCCCTTCGTCGCCGTCCTCACCTTCTCCGCCGCCAGCCTGCTGGTGCTGGCGGATACGGTGCGCATGGCGGACCCGATGCTCATCGCTACCCTGTTCATGGCCGGCATCCTGGTGGGTTCCAGCCGCACCCCGCGGGACATGATGGTGCGGGATGCGGCCCCCCCGGGCCAGATCGGCAAGGTGTTCGGCTTCGTTTCCTCCGGCCTGCCCTTCGGCCAGGCGCTCACTCCGGTGCCGTTCGGCTTCCTGATCGACCACGGAAGGCCAGAACTTGTGCTGATGCTTGCCGCAGGCCTGTTCGTGTTATCCGTGTTCTGCGCAGGCACCGCCCGCAGCATGGCCCGCCGCACAGTTCCCGCACCCGCGGTCGCGGCGGAGTGAATCAGCCCAGCGGCAACGCCAGAAACTCGGCCGTACTCAGCATCCGGCAGTAACCACGGAAACACGCCAGCGCTGCCTCGTGCCGTGCGTGCGTTTCGGCCATGCAGGCATCGTGCAAGCAATTGGCGTAGTAGCCCCTATCCGCCGCGTCCTTCACCGTGTGGTCGATACACTGGTCCGTCAGGAAGCCGCCGACGAACACATCCGTCACGCCCAGGTTGCGCAGCAGGTAGTCGATGTTGGTGGAGTTGAAGAGCGAGGAAGAAGACTTCGCCATAACAATCTCGTCCTCCGCCGGCGCCAGCGAGTCGATGACCCGCGCCTCCCATGATCCGGGCGGGTAGCCCAGGCCGGAGAGCTTGTAGTCCAGACCCCGGTCGCGGCCGTCGCGCGTCAGGTTCTCGATCACGGTGTGGATCACTTCCACTCCATGCGCGCGGCAATGCGCAATGGCGCGGGCCAGATTGGGGATCGTCACGTCGCGTGCGGCGGCGAAGAATTCCGGCTTCGTCGCCGCGAGGCTGTCATTGAACGTGCCGTTCTGCACGTCCACCACGATCAACGCAGAAACGCCCGGCCGCAGGGACCGGGCGCGTGTCAATCCTTCCGTCACGATGGCGCTTACTGCGCCGCCGCGGCCTGGTTCTGCTTGAACGCCGGCATCACCTCGTTGGCGAACATGGTCAGTTGTTCCAGCGCCACCTTCAGAGGAGTGCCCAGCGGCATGGAGCAGGAAACGCGCTCCAGCCCCGGATAACGGGCTTCAACCCGGCGCAGTTCGTCGATGATCTGGCCCGGCGTGCCGGCGAGGAAGCCACCGGCCTTCACCGCGTCCTCGATGGAGGGCAGCTTCACGCTCTCCGCCAGCTTCGGGTCGCGCATGGCGGCGATCTGCTCCTCCGTCAGCGCGCGCACGAGGCGGAGTTCGCCGAACATCTTCATGTTTTCTTCGTAGTAGACCCGCGCCCGGTCGATCGCTTCCTTCTGGTTGGCGGCGATGTGGAACTGATAGCCAAGTGCCAGCCGCTCACCCGGCTGCAGGTTCACGCCCCGGCGCGCATAGGCGGCGCGGAAACCTTCCATGTGCCGGTCCACCGCGCCGCCCTCGGCCGAACCGCCGCCGATGACGCCGCAGATGCCGTGCTTGGCCATGAAGTCGAACGCGCGGTCCGAACCGGACTGGATCGGCTGCCAGCATTCAACCGGCAGGCGTTCTGGTCGCGGCACCAGGGAGATTTCCTTCAGCGTGTAGCCGCGATACGGCACTTCCGGCGGGATCGTGAAGAAGCGGCCCTTGTGGGAGAAGAACTCATTGTTGAAGGCCTTGAAGACGACATCGGTGCCTTCCTCGAACATCTCGCGGTTGGCCTCCTGGTCGATCAGCGGGTTGCCGAAGCTTTCCACTTCCCGCGTATGGTAGCCGCGTGCGACACCAAAGATCACGCGCCCACCGGACAGGATGTCCGCCATCGCATAGTCTTCCGCGAGCCGCAGCGGATGCCACATCGGCACCACGTTGAAGCCGCAGCCAATTTTGAGGTTCTTGGTCTGGTTGACCAAGTGCATCGCCATCATCAGCAGGTTGGGGATGCATTCCGTGCCTTCCGGCTGGAAATGATGTTCCGCCATCCAGAACGTGTTGTAGCCCAGCCCGTCCATGCACTTGGCGTAGGACACCGCCTTGTGCAGCGCGCCGGCCAGTTCCTTGGCGGTGTAGCGCCGATCGTTGATGGGCGTGCCCTTGTAGCCGAGGTTCTCCATGTCGACAGTGCCGACATAGGAGCTGTCGAAATATTTCAACATAACGTTTTTCTCCCGCGTCTTATCCCATATGGGGGCGATCCTAGCCCAGGATAGGCAGATCGCAAACCTTGCGGTAGGTCAGCCTACCGCCACGTTGTCGTACACCCCGACACCTTGCAGGATCAGGAACTGGCAGGGTGCCATGTCCTGTCCGTGGACATAGTGCGCGGTTTTCGGCGGCACGGCGCAGCGTTCGCCAGGGCGCATGATATGCTGTGCCCGCGGCGCCCGCGTTTCCACCACGAGCATGCCGGAAAGGCAGACGAAGGCGTCCGTGATGTCCGTGTGATAGTGCCACGGCACGCACTCTCCGGCCGCGAGGGTGAGAACGTTGGCGCGCATGTCCGCGCCTTCCATCCAGGTTTCATAACCGGTGATATTCAGTGTGATGCCGCGTTTGCCTTCCTGCATGGCGATCTCCTCCCTGGGAGACGCCAGCATACGATGTCCCGTCCGGTCATGTCGCTTTGATCTTCAGCGCCGCCAGGTATTTGTCCGGCGCCGCGGGATCGAATGTCATGCCATCGAAGAACGTTTCCACGCCGCGCGTCGTACTCGCCGGGACGTCCGTGACCCCCAGCCGCTTCGCGGCCGCCCGCCAGATATCCTCCCGATTAACCGCCCCGATCAGCGACATGGTGTCGGTGTTTGCCGCCAAGTGCCCCCAGCGGATGTTCTCAGTGAGGAACCAGAGATCGTGCGAACGGAACGGGTAGGAGGCATGGTCGGAGAAGAATTTCATCCGTTGCAAAAAATTAACAGCCTTGCGTCCATCGCCATAGTCGATGTTGCCGCTCGCACGCGGCAGGATATCGGCCGGGGGAACGTTGAACCAGCGAGGCCCGGAGATGATATTGACCATCTCCTCCTTGTTCTCGAGCTTCTCACACCATTGTTGGGCTTCGATGACCGCGGCGGTCAACGCTTCCGCGGCGCGCGGATTCTTCGCGACCCAGTCGGCGCGCATGCCTAGCGCCTTTTCCGGGTGATCCTTCCAGATTTCCCCGCTGACGCAGGCGGTATATCCAAGCCCCTGATTGACCAGTTGCGCGTTCCACGGCTCGCCTACGCACAGCGTGTCCATGGTGCCGACGCGGATGTTCTGCACCATCTCGGGCGGCGGAACCACGATCACCTTGAGAAACGAAACCGGATCATTGCCGCCGGCCGCGAGCCAGTAGCGCAGCCAGAGGTCATGAGTACCGCCGGGAAAGGTCATGGCAACCTTGTCGCCCTTCTCGTAGCTGCTCTTCAGGGGTGACGAATCGAGCTTCGCGTTCGAGGTCCGCAGGGACTTGTCCAGGCTGATCGCCTGACCATTCAGGTTCAGGCGCAACAGTATCGCCATCGGCACGCCCTTACCGTCAGTCATCGCCTTGCCGGTATGCATCAGGTACGGCATCGGCGAGAGGATGTGGGCGCCATCGGTCATGCCGGTGGCGATGTTGTCACGCAGTACCGCCCAGGATGGCTGCTTCAATATTTCAGCCTCTGCCAGCCCATGCTTGGCCAGCATCCCGCGTTCCTTGGCAATGATCAGGGGCGCGGAATCGGTCAGCGTAATATAGCCCAGGCGCACCTTGCTTACTTCCGGCCCACCGCCCTGGGCGCTGGCACCGTACGGAAACAGGGCGCGAACGGCCGCGAGAACCGGAAGAGACGCCCCGGCACCCAGGAGGCGTCGGCGTGGCAAGCGAGTGATGCGTTGTGCCATGAGCGTTGCCTTCAGCTATTGATCGTCTTCGGTGGTGGTCTTCCCCAAAATCCGCGAATATCGGGCCGCATGCGGGACTTCCGGTTCGAATGGTTGATAGGGAAATCTCGCATAGGTAGAATTGATTTGGATCATGCCGCGCATACGTTATCCCGCCGACGCGTTCCGCATTCAGATCCTAAGCCCGGAAAGGCGCCGTCATGCCCGACGCACTCGTTCATCTGACCGCGACCGAGGCAGTCATGCGTCTGAAGACGGGAGAGGTCACGCCGCTGGAACTGATTGATGCGGCAGCCGCGCGCATCGCGGCGGTGGAACCGGCAGTCAATGCGCTGCCAACGCAATGCCTGGATCGGGCGCGGGAACACGCGAAGGCGTTGATGCGCGAGGAACGGCGCGAGGCGGCGGGAGAAGCCGGCTGGCTGGCCGGGTTGCCGGTGACGATCAAGGACCTGACGGACGTCGCCGGGGTGCGAACCACCTATGGATCGCCAATCTTCGCCAACCATGTGCCGGAGAAATCCCACCCGATCGTGGAGCGGATCGAGCGCAAGGGCGGCATCGTGATCGCCAAATCCAACACGCCGGAATTCGGCGCTGGCGGATCAACGTTCAACGAGGTGTTCGGGCGGACGCGCAACCCGTGGAACACGTCCCTCACCTGCGCGGGTTCCACCGGCGGCGGCGCGGTGGCACTAGCGACCGGGGAGGCGTGGCTTTCACACGGCACCGACCATGGCGGATCGCTGCGGCGGCCGGGAACATATTGCTCCGTGGTGGGACTGCGGCCTTCCGTGGGGCGGGTGACGCGGGGGACGTCCAACAATTTGTTCGCACCGAACTCGGTGCATGGGCCGATGGCGCGCAACGTGCCGGACCTGGCGCTGTTCCTGGATGCGATGGCGGGCTGGTGCCCGTTTGATCCGCTGACATGCGATGCGCCCGCTGTCTCCTTCAGCCAGGCGGTGGCGGCGGCGCGGGCGCCGAAGCGCGTGGCGTTCAGCGCCGACTTCAATGGCCAGACCCCGGTGGACCACGAGACGCGGGAGATCTGCGCCAAGGCGGTGCGGCGTCTAGAGGAACTCGGCTGCGTGGTGGACGAATTCGCCCCGGATCTGGGTGCGATCGACGAGGCGTTCATGGTGCTTCGCTCGCAATACTTCATCGTCTCCCACGCGAAGCTGATGGAGACGCATCGCAACCAGATCAAGCCGGACATCATCTGGAACACGGAGAAGGGCCTGGCGCAGAAGCCGGAGCAGATTGCTTGGGCGGACATTGAGCGGGCGGCGTTCTACCGGCGCATGGTGGCGCTGTTCGAGACCTACGATCTGTTCATCACACCGGGCGCGGCGACGCCAGCCTTCGACGTGAACCTGCGCTTCCCCACGCATGTGGATGGCAAGAAACTGGAAAACTACATGGCTGCAAGCACGCTGAATGCCGCCATCACCATGACCGGTTGCCCGGCGCTGGCGGTGCCGTGCGGGTTCGACCAGTACGGCCGGCCGGTGGGTATCCAGATGGTGGCGCCGCACAAGCAGGAAGGGCGGCTGCTGGCGACGGGCGCGCTGTTTGAGCAACTGACGGGGCTGCACAAGCTGCTTCCGATCCTGCCGCGTGAGGGAACCGTGCCATCTTCCATATGACGGGTCAGCCCAGCACGCCGAGGGACCGCGCCAGGACATAGACGGCGACGAGCACGATCAGCCCGGCGAATACCTTGGTCAGCGCGCCGCGCTGCTTCGACAGATGCGCCCCCGCGCGCATGCCCAACAGGCTGCCGCCCAGGCCGCCGGCAACGAACACGCCGGCCAGCCACCAGTCCACCATGCCGGCGGCGGCGTAGCTCACCGCCGTTGTCGCGCCAAAGCTGGTAACGGCAACCAGGGATGTGCCCACAGATTGCAGCATCGGCATGCCGGTGGCGAAGATAAGGCCGGGGACAATTAGGAACCCGCCACCGATGCCGAAGAAACCGGAGAGCAGCCCTACGCCCAGTCCGGTGCCAACCAGCCAGGGCGCCATGGTCCAGTCCAGCCGGACGTGATGTTCCGTCGCCGGCTCGCGACGGCGCAGCATCAGCACCGCGATACCCAGCATGAGCACCGCGAAGGCGGCCAGCAGCGCCTGCCCGTCGACCCGCCTGCCCAGGGCGGAGCCGGCGAAGGCGCCGGCGATACCGGCGGCGCTGAACACCGCGGCGCACGGCCAACGCACCGTGCCGCGCCGTGCATGGCCGGCCAGCCCGATCGCTGCGTTGGCCGCCACGGCCACCGCGCTCGTGCCGATGGCCATGTGCGTGCCGGGCACGCCGACCAGGTAGACCAGCAGCGGGACCGCGAGGATGGAGCCCCCGCCGCCGACCAGCCCGAGCGAGAAGCCGACCAGGGAGCCGGAGGCACCGCCAAGCGCGACCTGCAGGAGGGAGAGGGTCACGCCGCCACCTTGTTCCACGGCATGCGGCGCAGCATCGCCGCCAGGCCGCAGGTGCCGGAGATCCCGGCGAAGACCAGGCCACAGCCGACGAAGCCGGAAACCGCGTAGAACCAGGGCGACACCGTGGTGCCCAGCAGCACCCCCAGCGCCACCGCGGACCCCGCGACGATCTGCACCTGGCGCATTATTTCCAATGGCTGGCGCCTGTCCTCCGTCACCGGCAGGCCGGCACGCTTCCAGGCATCCAGGCCGCCCTCGACAATGAAGGCCTCGCACAGCCCGGCCTTGGCGGCGAGGCGGGCGGCGTTGCCCTCCGTGCGGGCGCCGCTGCGGCAATGAAACACCACCGGCTTGCCCTGGTGCACGGCCTGTTCCGCTTCCTCAAGCCGGGAAAGCGGCAGGCTTGCCGCGCCAGGAATGCTGGCGCGAGCGTGCTCATCCGGTTCGCGGACGTCCACCAGGGTCGCGCCATCCCGCAGCATCCGGGCGGCTTCCTGGGGGGAGATGGATTGCAGCATTGCGTGTGGTCCTTGTGTCCGGGTTGCTGGGCGCCGCAGCGAGCCTCTGTCTCGGCGCTTATCAATTTCATTGATCTAATTTAGTGAAAACTAATATTATGCACAAGACCTGATGGAAGGAATCTCCCCAATGGCCTGCAAGCTTGAAATTCGCGCCTTCTTCGACGAACCCACCAACACAGTGAGCTACCTGATCTGGGACCGGGACAGCCGGGACGCGGCGGTGGTGGAACCCGTGCTGGATTGGAACAACCGCAACGGCACAATGGACACACGCTCCGCCGACGCGATCCTGGCAGCGGCGACGGATGCCGGGCTGGCGATCCGCCTCGTGTTGGAGACGCATGCCCATGCGGACCATCTGACCGCCGCGCCCTATATCAAGGCGCATACCGGCGCGCGCATCGGCATCGGCGCGCATATTACGGATGTCCAGCGCATCTTCCGCCCGGTGTTCAACATCGACGACCTGAAGCCGGAGGGCGGGGATTTCGACCTGCTGTTTCAGAATGGCGCGCAGATTGCGCTGGGTGGGCTCGAGATCGCGGTGCTGCACGTGCCGGGGCACACGCCGGCCGACATCGCCTACAGGGTGGAGGACGCTGTGTTCGTGGGCGATACGCTGTTCATGCCGGACTACGGCACGGCGCGGGCGGATTTCCCGGGCGGGGATGCGCGGCAACTGTATCGGTCGATCCACCGGTTGCTGGCCCTGCCACCGGAAACGCGGCTGTTCATGTGCCATGACTACAAGGCACCGGGGCGGGATGCATATGCCTGGGAAACCACCGTGGCGGCGCAGCGCGCCGGCAACGTGCATGTCCGGGACGGGGTGAGCGAGGACGACTTCGCGGCGATGCGCGAGCAGCGGGATGCGGGCCAGGCGGCGCCGTTGCTGCTACTGCCCTCCATCCAAGTCAACATCCGCGCCGGGCGCTTCCCGGAGGCCGAGAGCAATGGCGTGCGCTACCTGAAGATTCCGGTACGCAGCAAAATGGCAGCCTGATCGCACAGGCGGTGGTTCCGATAGGCGGGCAGAAGTGCGAAACTGCCAACCCGACCGGAGCCCGCGCCATGCCCGCCGATATCGCCGCCATCCTGAACCACGCCGACGCGAACCTGGACGCCGCGCGTGCCCGGCTGTTCGACCTGCTGCGCATCCAATCGATCTCCGCCCAACCGGACCACAAGGAGGATTGCCACGCGGCCGCCGAATGGGTGCGCGAGCATCTGGCGAAGAGCGGGTTCAGCGCCAAGATATGCCCGACCGCGGGGCACCCGGTGGTGCTGGCGGAATACCCGGGGCCGGCGGGCTATGCCGGACCGACCGTGCTGTTCTACGGGCATTACGACGTGCAGCCCGCGGACCCGCTGGCGGAGTGGACGTCGCCGCCGTTCGACCCGCGGCTGAAGGATGGGCCGCGCGGAAAACGAATCGTCGCGCGCGGGGCAGTGGACGACAAAGGCCAAGTGATGATGTTCCTGGAAGCCCTGCGCGCCTGGCATGAGGTGGGCGGCGGCATTCCGGCGCGGATCAAGGTGCTGATCGAAGGCGAGGAGGAGGTGTCGTCGCCGAACCTGGACCCGTTCCTGGCGGCGAACCCGGATGCGCTGGCCGCGGATTTTGCGCTGATCTCAGACACCGGCATGTGGAATGTGGAGACGCCGGCGCTGACCACCCGGCTGCGCGGAATCACCTACATGCAGGTGACGGTGCGCTGCGCGAACCGGGATCTGCATTCGGGGCTGTTCGGCGGCTCCGCGCTGAACCCGATCAATGTGCTGACCCGGGTGCTGGGGGAGATCGCAGACGACAAGGGACATATCCAGCTTCCCGGGTTCTATGACGGCGTGGCGCGGGTCTCCAACGCCCAGGCGGCGGAGTGGGACGCACTGGGCTTCGACGAAAAGGCGTTCCTGGGCGGCGTGGGGCTGGCCGAGCCGGCGGGGGAGCGCGGCTACTCGGCGCTGGAGCGGCTATGGGCGCGGCCGACCGCGGATATCAACGGCATCTGGGGCGGCTATACCGGCGCGGGCAGCAAGACGGTGATCGCGGCGGAGGCGTCGGCGAAAATCTCCTTCCGCCTGGTGCCCGGGCAGGATCCGGCGAGAATCGCGGAAAGCTTCCAGCGCTTCGTGCTGGACCGGTTGCCGAAGGGCGCCAGCGCCAGCTTCGAGAATTTCGGCATGACGCCGGGAATCGAGGTGAACACCACCACGCCTTGGATCGCCGCCGCCCGCGCGGCGCTGGCGGAGGAATATGACCGCCAGCCGGTGATGATGGGCTGCGGCGGGTCCATCCCCGTGGTGGAATCGCTGCACCGCATCCTCGGCATCGATACATTGCTGATGGGCTTCGGCCTGGACGATGATGCGGTGCATGGGCCAAACGAGAAGTTCGAGTTGCGCTGCTTCCACCAGGGACTGCGGTCCCATATCCGCTTGCTGGGCAAGTTCGCCACTAACTGAGTGCTTCGGGAGTACGCAAGATGATCGCCGCCGATGTGATGACCCGCAACGTGATCTCCGTCCCGCCGGACGCGATCGTCTCCGATGCCGTGCAGCTGATGCTGGAGAACCGAATTTCCGGGCTGTTCGTGATCGACAGCGCCGGAACCTTGCAAGGTGTGATTACCGAGGGCGACCTGCTGCACCGGGAAGAAGTGGGCACCGGGCGCCGTTCCTCCTGGTGGCTGCGGCTGTTTGTGCCGGGGCGGGAGGCATCGGACTTCACCCACAACCACAGCCGCCGCATCGCTGACCTGATGACCACGGACGTGATCAGCATTGAGGACACTGCGGACTTGTCGGAAGTGGTGCAGACGATGGAACGCAATCACGTCAAGCGCGTGCCGGTGATGAAGGACGGGCGCGTGGTGGGTGTGATCAGCCGCGCCAACCTGCTGCGCGCACTCTCCGCCGTAGCGCGGGACGCACCGAAGGCGAGTACCGACGACCGCTCCATCCAGGCGGCGATCATGGACACGCTGGACAAGGAAACCTGGGCGCCGGTGGCGCGCATGGACATCACCGTGCTGGACGGCGTGGTGGAAATATGGGGCACGGTGACCAGCGAGGACGAGCGGCGCGGCGTGTGCGTGATCGCGGAGAATACGACGGGCGTGAAGCGCGTGATCGACCACATGGTATTCATGGATCCGTATTCCGGCCTGATCGTGGAGCCGGGGCTGGCGACGCCGCCCAAGCCCTGAACCGGGGCCCCTCGCCTGTACGACATCGCCATCATCGGCGGCGGGGTTAACGGCTGCGGTATCGCGCGCGATGCCGCCGGCCGGGGACTGTCCGTGCTACTGGTGGAGAAGGGTGATATCGCCGGGGCCACATCATCGGCCTCCACCAAGCTGGTGCATGGCGGGCTGCGCTACCTGGAGCAGTATGAGTTCCGCCTGGTGCGGGAAGCGCTGACGGAGCGGGAAATCCTGTTGCGGACGGCACCGCATATCATCTGGCCGTTGCGCTTCGTGCTGCCATATCACCGCGGCCTGCGGCCGGCCTGGATAATCCGGCTGGGATTGTTCCTGTACGACCACCTGGGCGGGCGGGAGATCTTGCCACGATCCCGTGGCCTTGACCTGCGACGCGCGCCGGCGGGGCAGCCGTTGCAGGCGCGGTACCGGCGCGGCTTCGAATACTCCGATTGCTGGGTGGACGACGCGCGCCTGGTGGTGCTGTCCGCACGGGACGCCGCGGACAAGGGCGCCTCCATCCGTCCGCGCACGCACTGCGTGGCGGCGCGGCGCGCGGACGGCGCGTGGCGGCTGGCGTTGCGCACAGCGGATGGCCGCGAGACAACCGAGGCGGCCCGCGTGCTGGTGAATGCCGCCGGGCCCTGGGTATCCGATATCCTGGCCAATGTAGTGCGCCACAACGCACCGACGCAGACGCGGCTGGTGAAAGGCAGCCACATCGTGGTGCGGCGGCTGTTCGACCATCCCGGCTGCTACATTTTCCAGAACGCGGATCGGCGCATCTGCTTCGCTATCCCGTATGAGGACGACTTCACCCTGATCGGCACGACAGACGAGGATTTCCATGGCGATCCGTCTGCCGCAGCGTGTAGCCCGGAGGAGGAGAGTTACCTGCTGGCCGCCGTGAACGAGTATTTCCGCGTGCCGGTGACGCCAGACCAGGTGGTATGGCGCTTTGCGGGCGTGCGGCCGCTGCATGACGACGGCGCGGCCGAAGCGCATGAAACGACGCGGGACTATGTGCTGGAACTTGACGCGCCGGAGGGCGAAGCGCCTGTACTCTCCGTCTTCGGCGGCAAGATCACCACATTCCGGCATCTGGCGGAGGAGGCGATGAACCGGCTGGCACCGTTCCTGCCGGGACTGCGCGGTGCGTGGACGGCGCGCGCGCATCTGCCGGGTGGCGACTTCCCGTGGAATGGCGGAGTCGCCCTGCTGGCGGATCTGAAAAGACGGTATTCGTTCGTGCCAGCGACGCAACTTCAGCGCTTGGCCCGGACATATGGCACCCGGACGGCCACATTACTGGGCGATGCGCGCGCGTTGGCCGACCTGGGCCAGGAATTCGGCGGAGGTTTCACGGTACGGGAAGCCAACTGGCTGCGCCGGGAGGAGTGGGCGCGCACCGCCGAGGACATGCTCTGGCGCCGCACCAAGCGTGGCCTGCACATAGCTCCGGTGGAGATCGCTGCGTTGCGCGCCTATCTGGGGGATTGACCCAGCGTTCGCGATGGGTTCCCCCTCGACAATGCCGCTCCACGGCGGGAAAACAGATAAAACCGCTATATCGGGGGTTACTGGTGGCGTATGCGTCTGTCGGCCCGCTTCGCGTGGCCCAAAGCCTGCTCGACTTCGTCAACAACGAGGCCCTGCCGGGCACCGGCGTGACCGCCGATGCATTCTGGAACGGCTTCGCGGCGATGGTAGCCGAACTGGCCCCTCGCAACACCGCCCTGCTGGCGACACGGGACGCATTGCAGGTGAAGATCGACGCCTGGCACGCGGCCCGGCGCGGCCAGTCGCATGATCAAGCGGCCTATCTTGGGTTCCTGAAGCAGATCGGCTACCTGCAGCCTGAACCGGCCCCCTTCGGCATCGACACGGATAACGTGGACCCGGAAATCGCCAGCATCGCCGGACCGCAACTGGTGGTGCCGGTAAGCAACGCGCGCTACGCGCTGAACGCCGCCAATGCCCGCTGGGGCAGCCTGTATGACGCGCTGTACGGCACGGACGCGATTGCCGGGGATGGCGGAGCCGACCGGGCAGGCGGTTACAACAAGATCCGCGGCGCGCGGGTGATCGCCAAGGCCCGGGAAATCCTGGACCAGGCGGCGCCGCTGGCCGGCGGATCCCATGCCGATGCCACGAAATACGCGGTGGTGGGTGGTGCGCTGCGCGTGACCCTTGCAACCGGGTCCGACAGCGTACTCGCCAACCCGGCGCAGTTCGCCGGCTACCAGGGCAGCGCCGCCAGCCCGACGGACATCGTGCTGGTGCATAACGGGCTGCACATTGAGATACGAATCGACCGCAACCACCCGATCGGGCGCGACGACGCGGCGGGCGTGGCGGACGTGGTGATGGAATCCGCGCTGACGACGATCCAGGACTGCGAGGATTCCGTGGCAGCGGTGGACGCCGAGGACAAGGTGCTGGTGTACCGCAACTGGCTGGGCCTGATGAAGGGCACGCTGGTGGAATCCTTCGCAAAGGATGGCCGCACCATCACCCGCAAGCTGAACCCGGACCGCACCTACACGGCTGGCGGCGGCGGCACACTCACCTTGCCCGGCCGCAGCGTGATGCTGGTGCGCAATGTCGGCCACCACATGTTCACGGACGCGGTGACGACGGCGGACGGCAAGGAGATTCCGGAGACGCTGCTGGACGCGGCGGTGACATCGCTGTGCGCGATGCATGACCTGAAGGGCACCGGCCCGGTTCGCAACAGCCGGGCGGGGTCGGTCTACATCGTGAAGCCGAAGATGCATGGGCCGGACGAGGTGGCCTTCGCCGACGACATCTTCGCGCGCACCGAGGACATCCTAGGCCTGACGCGCAATACGCTGAAGATGGGCATCATGGATGAGGAGCGGCGCACCTCCGCCAACCTCGCGGCTTGCATCCATGCGGCGAAGGAGCGCGTGGTGTTCATCAACACCGGCTTCCTGGACCGCACGGGTGACGAGATGCACACGGCGATGGAAGCCGGGCCGATGATCCGCAAGAATGACATGCGCGGCACGGCCTGGATCAAGGCATATGAGGACCGCAACGTGGATATCGGCATCGCCTCGGGCCTGCGGGGCAAGGCGCAGATCGGCAAGGGCATGTGGGCCATGCCGGACCGGATGGCGGACATGCTGGTCCAGAAAGTGGGGCATCCGCGCGCCGGGGCGAATACGGCCTGGGTCCCCTCCCCAACCGCCGCGACATTGCATTCGCTGCACTACCACCAGGTGGACGTGGCGGCGCGGCAGGCGGAGCTCGCATCGCGCTCGGCGACGCCACTGTCAGACCTGCTGACGTTGCCGGTCGCGGACCGGCCGAACTGGGCGGCGGAGGATGTGCAGCAGGAGCTGGACAACAACGCGCAGGGCATCCTGGGCTACGTGGTGCGCTGGATCGACCAGGGCGTGGGTTGTTCCAAGGTGCCAGACATTCATGACATTGGGCTGATGGAAGACCGCGCGACCTTGCGCATTTCCTCGCAGCATATCGCCAACTGGCTGCACCATGGCGTGGTGAACGGGGCGCAGGTGATGGCGACGATGAAGCGCATGGCGGAGGTGGTGGATCGGCAGAATGCCGGCGATGCCGCTTACACGCCGATGGCGCCGAAATTCGAAGGTCCGGCCTTCGACGCGGCGTGCGACCTGGTGTTCAAGGGTCGCGAGCAGCCGAACGGCTATACCGAGTTCGTGCTGCACGCGCGCCGACGCGAAGCCAAGGCGCGCGGTTGATGGCCGGCTGGCGGGCAAGAGCCGCGGCACCGTTCGTCACGGAAAAGACGCCCGCCATCGGCACGAAGGGGATGGTGGTGACCAACCATCCCCTCGCCTCCGCCGCCGGGGCGGAGATGCTGGCGGCCGGCGGCAACGCGGTGGATGCGGCGATCGCGGCGCTGTTCACGCTGTCCGCCGTGGAGCCGATGATGGTCGGCATCCTGGGTGGCGGGCAGGCGCATCTGCGCTTTGCGGACGGGCGGCATATGGTGATCGACGGCATGTCCGCCTGCCCGATGGCGACGGGGCCGGAGACATTCACGCCGGACCCGAGCGCGGCGCCGGGGACGATGGATGCCGTGGGGCGGCTGAACGCCGTGGGGCGCACATCGGTTGCCAGCGCCGGCAACCTGACAGCGTGGTGCGAGATGCTGCGCCGGTTCGGGACGCTCTCGCTGAGCGACGTGACGGAGCCGGCGATCCGGTATGCGTCACGTGGGTTTCGGGCCACGCCGTACCTGTCCGACTGCATCGGGGATTGCGCGGCGGACATGCTGCGCGATGCGGAAATTTCCCGCGTATTCCTGCCGGATGGCGCGCCGCTGAAGGCCGGGGACCGGGTAGTGAACGGCGCCTATGCGGACACGCTGCGACTGGTGGCGAAGGAAGGACCGGAGACGCTGTACGGCGGCGCGCTGGGCCACACCTATGTGGCGGACATGGCGCGGCATGGCGCCTACCTAGCCATGGAGGATTTGACCGGCTACCGCACGCGGGAGCGCGAACCGCTGCGCGGCACCTATCGCGGCGTGGAGATCGTCGGGCCGCCGCCACCTTCATCGGGCCCACTGCACATAATCCAGATGCTGAATATCCTGGAGGCGTTTGATATCGGTTCATTGGGGTTTGGTAGCGTGGATAACGTGCACCTGCTGGCGGAGGTACTGAAGATCGCCTTCGCTGACCGCACCACCGCCACGGGCGATCCGGATTTCGTGCAGGTGCCGGTGGCGAAGCTGCTGTCCAAGATTTATGCCGCGGAACGGCGCGCGAAAATCGATATGGCACGGGCGCAGGAATGGACAGCCGGCGTGCAGCCGGGGGAAGGCGCGCATACCACGCACCTCACCGTGGCCGACAAGGACGGCAACGTAGTCGCGGCGACGCAGACCATCAACTCGCTGTTCGGTGCGCGCTACATGGTGCCAGGCACGGGGATGATCCCGAACAACTACATGTATGTGTTCACGCCGCACCCGGGGCGGGCGAATTCCATCGCGCCGGGCAAGCGTGTCACGTCTTCCATGGCGCCAGTGATCGCGCTGAAGAACGGGGCGCCGCATTTCGCGCTGGGGCTGCCGGGTGGGCTGCGCATCTTCCCGTCCGTGATGCAGGCGATTGTTAATCTGGTTGACCACGGCATGTCCCCGCAGGAAGCGGTGGAAGCGCCGCGCGTGTGGACACAGGGGTTCGGGCTGGAGCTAGAGCCCGGAATTCCGGATAGCGTGGCGACCGCGCTGGCCGCGCGCGGGCACAAGCTGGCCCGCGTGATGAGCGTGGGTGGCGGCATGTCCTGCATCCGCTTTGATGAGGATGGCCGGATGGAAGGCGCTGCCTGCTGGCGGGCGGATGGCACCGCTATCGGCCTCGGCGGTGGGCAGGCCCGCCAGGGCGCGCGGTTCCGGCCGGAGGCACAGCGGATCTGAGCGCCGAGCCTGCCGGCACGCCGCGTCACGCGGCGAGGCGCTCCACCTGGCACAGCAGGCAGCCCGGCTTCGCCGTATGCACGTTGATGAACTCCACCCGCGCGTCGGCCAACGCTCGCGCGAGGGGGACGTCGGCGGCGTTACCTTCACTGACATGGCCGAGGTCGTACAGGCACATGCCCTCGGCATCATAAGCGCGGAGGGAGATCAGGCGTTCGCGCACGATCGGAGGGATGACATCGGATTCCGCCCAGGCGAGGCAGGGTTTGGCGTGCAGGAAGATCGGGCTTGGCGTCCAGTAGATGCCGCGCGGCCGGGGTAGGTGCCAAGACAGCAGAAGCATTTGTTCACCCGGCTCCGCGCCGCGCAGGCAATGCCGGCACGGTTCGCCACCCTGGGAGATACGGCGGATGATCGGGTTGCCGCAGTCATCCGTTTCGGACGTGCGGAAGCGCGCGGCGGTAGCGGTGTCAATCGGGATGCAGCGGAAACGCACAACGGTCTCTCCAGGTGGAATACCAGGAAAACAGACCCGCCCGGGCGCTGCCATCCGGGCCTTGCCTTGGCATTGTCGGTCCTGGCGGCGTTCAGCCGGTGGCAGCGACTTCCAGCACGTGATCGGCGATTGCCAGTGAGGCCGTTAGACCAGGTGACTCGATGCCAAACAGGTTGATCAGGCCGGAGATGCCGTGGGATTGCGGGCCTTGCACGACGAAGTCCTGGCCGGGAGCCCCCTTCGGCACGGTCTTCGGACGAATGCCGGAATAGCCGGGTTGCAGGGCGCCGTCTTTCAGGTCCGGCCAGTAAGTGCGGACGGCGGCGTAGAAGCTGTCGGCGCGGCGGTGATCGACCTCGTAGTCAATGGCGTCGATCCACTCAACGTCCGGCCCAAAGCGGGCCTGGCCGCCGAGGTCGATAGTAAGGTGGACGCCGAGGCCGCCGGGAACCGGGACGGGATAGATGAGGCGGGAGAAGGGCGAGCGACCGGAGAGGGTGAAGTAGTTGCCCTTGGCGTAGTAGGCGGTCGGAATGCGGTCCGCCGGCATGCCGACGATGCCGCGGGCGAAGGCGGGCGCGTGCAGGCCGGCGGAATTGACCAGCAGGTTGCAGCGCAGGGACATCGGCTCGGCGCCGCCGACATCGATTTCCACGCCGCCCCCACTCCCATTGGACCCGACACGGCCGCCGAGGACGGGAGAGTGGAAGACCAGCACGGCGCCGGCGTTCTCTGCGTCACCCTGTAGCGCCACCATGTAGGAATGGCTGTCGATGATGCCGGTGGTGGGGGAGAGCAGCGCGGAGGTGCAGTTCAGGTTCGGTTCCATCGCCAACGCTTCCGCGCGCGTCAGGATGCGCATGCCCTCCGCGCCGTTGGCTTCCGCGCGCTTCTTGATGCCGGCGAGCATCTCATCCTCCTGCGCGGAGGTGGCGACGATGAGCTTGCCGCAGTTGTCGTGCGGCACGCCCTTTTCGCGGCAAAACGGATACAGGGCGCGGCGACCTGCGACGCAGAAGCGGGCCATCAGGCTTCCCGCGGGGTAGTAGATGCCGGCGTGGATGACCTCCGAGTTGCGCGACGAGGTTTCCGTGCCGATGCCTTCGGCCTTCTCGATGACGATCACTTCACGGCCGGAGAGGGCCAGGGCGCGTGCCACGGCCAGGCCGACGACGCCGGCGCCCACCACCACGCAATCAACTGTTTCCAATTCTGGCCTCCGGCGTCGGGATCATGAGGGCGGTTTACGCCGGCGGGCGGCGTGGGAAAAGGCCAAGCTATGCCAGCGCGAACTTGGCGACGCTGGCGGCGGCGATGACCCAGACCGCGACGGGGATTTCCCCGGCGCGTCCTGCGAGGAGCTTGAGCGCGGCGTAGGTGATGAAGCCGAGCGCCATGCCGGTGGCGATGGAGAAGGTGAACGGCATGGCCAGGGCCAACACAATGGCCGGCATATACTCAGTCGCGTCGTCCCAGTTCAGGTCTCGCAGGGATGCCGCCATCAGGCAGGCGACAAACACCAAGGCCGGAGCGGTGGCAAAGCCGGGGATGGCGGTGGCGAGCGGCGCAAGGAACAGGGTGAGCAAGAACAGCGCGGCGACGGTGAGCGCAGTAAGGCCGGTGCGTCCGCCGGCCTGGATGCCCGCGGCACTTTCGATGTAGCTGGTGACGGTGGAGGTGCCGAGCGCGGCGCCGAGCATGGCGCCGCCGCTGTCGGCCAGCAGGGCTTCCCGCAGTTTCGGCACGGAACCATCGGGTCGCATCAGGCCGGAACGCTGCGTTGTGGCGATGAGGGTGCCGGCATTGTCCAGCACATCGACCAGGAAGAAGGTGAGAACCACCGCGGCGGCGCCCAGGCTGAGCGCGCCGGCGATGTCCATCTGCAGAAATGTGGGCGCCAGGGACGGCGGCATGTCCATCACGCCGGCGAAGCGCGTCAGGCCGTATGGCAGGCCAGCGAGCGTGATGGCGAGGATGCCGATGATGATGGACCCCGGCACGCCGCGCGCGGCAAGGCCGGCGATGAGGAGGAAGCCCGCACAGGCCAGCAGAGTGGATGTGTTGCCGAGATGGCCGAGCGTGACCAGCGTGGCCGGATGGGCAACGACGAGGCCCATGCCCTCCAGCCCGATCAGCGCCAGGAAGAAGCCGATACCGGCGCCGATGCCAAGTTTCAGGGACAGCGGAATGGCGTTGATGAGCCATTCGCGCACGCGCAGCAGGCTGACCACCAGGAACAGGCAGCCGGAGAGGAACACGGCGCCGAGCGCGACCTGCCAGGACAGGCCCATGCCCTTCACCACAGCGAAGGTGAAGTAGGCGTTCAGCCCCATCCCAGGGGCCAGCGCCAGCGGTAGGTTGGCGAACAGGCCCATCGCCGCGCTGGCGGTGGCAGCGGCCAGGCAGGTGGCGGTGAATACCGCCCCCTTGTCCATGCCCGACGCGGCAAGGATACCCGGGTTGACGATGGCGATGTAGACCATCGTCAGCCAGGTAGTTAGACCCGCCAACAGCTCCCGGCGCGGAGTGGTGTTGTGCGCCGAGAGGCCGAACAGGCGTTCCAGCATCAGCCGCCAGCCACGCCCTGCGTGTTGGTGTAGATGGAATATAGGCTGTGCGACGCCGCCATGAACAGGCGGTTGCGGTAGCGCCCGCCGAAGCACACGTTGGCGCAGCGTTCCGGCAGGCTGATATGGCCGATGGGCTTGCCGGATTTGTTGAACACGCGCACGCCGTCGTTGTCGTCGCTACCCATGCCCCAGCCGCACCACAGATTGCCTTCGATATCGACGCGGAAGCCGTCCGGAGTGCCGCCCTGGGCATCGATGAAGGTGCGGGGGGTGGAAAGCTTATTGCCGTTCACGTCACAGGCAACGATCAGGCGGTTCGGCTCGGCGCGGGAGGCGACGATGTAAAGGACGGATTCATCCGGCGAGAAGGCGAGGCCGTTGGGGCCGGTAACTTCATCGGTCACCTTTTCGATCGCGCCGGTCTGGCCATCCACGCGGTACACCGCCATTGGCAGTTCGGACGTGTCCTTGTGGCCTTCGTAGAAGCCGGAGATGCCGAACATCGGGTCTGTGAACCAGATGGAGCCGTCCGACTTTACCACTACGTCGTTCGGCGAATTCAGCTTCTTGCCCTGGTAGCTGTCCGCGATGGTGGTGATGGAGCCATCGTATTCCGTGCGGATCACCTTCCGCGCGTCATGCAGGCACGTCACCAGGCGGCCCTGGCGGTCCCGCGTGTTGCCGTTGCCATTGTCTGCCGGCTTGCGGAAGACGCTGGTCTGGCCGGTTTCCTCCTCCCATTTCAGCATGCGGTTGTTGGGAATGTCGGACCAGATGACGGCGCGATGTTCCCCGAACCATACCGGGCCTTCGGACCAGCGGCAGCCCGTGAACAGCCGCTCCACGGAGGCCATCGGCAGGCGATACTTGTTGTATTCCGGGTCCAGTACGCGCACGCGCGGGTCCGGGTAGCGGTCGTTCATTTCCCACATGGCATTTCCCCCTTTGAGCGGTTCGCGCGATCCTAGGGCAGGATCGTCGCGGTTAGAAGCAGGCGTGGCTATTCGCCGCCGCCGCCATCACCACCACCGCCGTCGCTGCCGCCGTCCCCGCCGGATGAGGAATCCGCCGCGTCCATGGCAGCATCCAAGCTGTCGGACAGCGCGTCGAATGCCCGGTCGAAGCTCAGCGCCGCACCGAGATCGCCAAGTTCCGGCAGGGCGACGGTGCTGCTGTCTCCCTGGAAACCCCCGGCGTCCCCGCCGTCGGCACCGCTGCTGTCGGAGCCGCCTTGCGCCATGGCGGCCGCGTCCGCGCGTTGCATCTCCGCCGATAGTTGCTGGTAATACGGCACCAATTCCGGCACGAGGAAGATCAAGGCGCCAAGGGCGACAGCCATCGCCGCAGCACGCGCGGGATCGGAAGAGAGGAAGCCCGGAATCGTGCGCGCCTCATTGTTGCCCTGGCGGATGCGCGCGTACTCCGCCTCTCCCACCGGGGTACGAACATGGGCGACGCGCGTGACGGTGCGTGGAATAAAGCCGAGGAACTTCTTGTGCTCGGTCTATTCGTTCCGCTCCAGCAGCCGCCTGCTGACCAGGTCGGGCAGCACGAGTTCCGGCCGAAACCGGGCGCATTTCTGGCCGAATGCCTTGTTGAAGCCCTCGGCGACCTTCGGCATCACCGGGTCGCCCGCCGTTCGCACAACGTCCAGCACCGCCCCAACATGGCGTGGAACGGGCGTGGGATGGCGCTGGCCGAGGGTGAGTGTCGGCACCGCGCGCGAGCCGCGCAGGAAAGAGGAGACTGCCTTCGTCTCGCTGCGCAGAAAGCCCTGGGCGAGCAGGGACAGAACGGTGACTTTCACCGCATCCATCCCCGGCGCTTCCTCGGGCTCCAGCAGAACCAGGGCCTCGGCGGGGGTGAGTGCGGTCATGGTGATGAACCGGCGCGGTGGAAGCGTTATCCCATCAGAACCAGCTGGCCTTGTCCACGACGTTGCGCAAGGAGGTGCCGGCCAGCATGGCGCGGCAATTGTCTTCCAGTATCTGGTAGCGACGCTCGTTCAGATACTTGCCATGGCCGGCCATGTGCGGGGTGATCAATACGCCCGGCATGGTCCAGAGCGGATGGTCGGCGGGAAGCGGTTCCTGTTCAAACACGTCCAGCCCCGCCCCGGTGATTTCCCCGGCGCGCAAGGCGGCCACCAGATCGTCCAGCCGCGTGGTCATTCCGCGGCCGATATTGATGAAGAACGCCGATTTCTTCATGCGCTGGAACCGGGCGCGGTTGAAGAACCCTTCCGTGGCCGGAGTGTGCGGCACGGTCAACACGACAAAGTCGGCGCGCGGCAGCAGTTCATCCAGCGCCTCCGGCTTGTGCATTTCGGACACGCCCGGCGGCGGGCTGGCGCGGCGGGCATCCGTGCCGATGACCTTCATCCCCGTCGCGGCGGCAAGGCGCGCGGCTTCCGAGCCGATGCCGCCGAGGCCGACGATGAGGATGGTTGCTTCCGGCAGGTGCACCACGTCGCCATCTTCCGCCGGGGACTTGGCCCATTCGCGGCGCATCTGCTGGGGAATGAAGCGCTGGAAGCCGCGCGCGAAGGCGTAGACGAACGCCATGATGTGCGCGCCGATATGGTCGTTGAAGATTTCACGGAAATTCGTCGTCACGCTGGAATGCGCGATGAGTTCGGGAAAATAGAAGCCGGCCGGCGGCGCCGCCTGCGGGGCCTGTTGCCAGCGCAGCTTCGTGGCACGGGAAAGCAGGTCCGGCGTCAGCGTGCCGAACACGCCATCGGCATCCACAATCTCCGCCTGCGCCTGCTGCACGCCTTCCGCGATAACGACTTGTGCCTGCGGCACGGCCTTCGCCAGGCGCGCGCCCCAGCCGCGCGTCGTTTCGCTTTGCGGCGGTAGCATCACCAGTTTGAAGGTCATCGCGGCGTTCCCCTTGTTCCGCCGCGATGGTAACCGCAATCAGGCGGCGCGCCAAAGCTCTCCCACACGCACCGCCCGGCCTTCCTTCTCCAGCTTCAGCAGGTGCGCCAGCACGTTGCGCTCCGCCGCGCGGCGCAGGTTGGGGTGGGTTTGCGAATACAGGCTGTTCATCAGCGTGTACGTGTCGAACGTGCCGCCCTGCGCCAGTTCCTCGGCGATCGCCTTCTCGCGCACTTGGCGGTGGGCGTAAAGTTCCTTCACGAGGTCGCGCGGCGCCGGCAGCAGCGGGCCGTGGCCGGAGAGGTAGAACTTCTCGTCCCGGTCCAGCAGCAGTTCCAGGGAGTGGAAATAGGCCTGCATGTCCCCCAGCGGCGGGGAGACGATGGAGGACGACCAGGACATGACGTGGTCGGCGCTGAACAGCACCTTCGTGTTGTCCTCCGTAGTGTGCATGAAGCACAGATGGTCCGCCGCGTGGCCCGGCGTGAAGGTGGCGTGCAGACCGGCCAGCGTGTCGCCGCCATCCAGCTTGATGTCGGCCTCGAAGCGCTCATCGGCGCTGGTGTGGTAGCCCACGGTGGGGGCGCCCAGCCGGCGCTTCACCTCGGCGATGGCGCCGAAATGGTCGTGGTGCGTGTGAGAGAGGAAGATGTATTTCACCTCCCGCCCGCCCACGGCGCGCAGCAGCGCCTCCACGTGTTCCGGATGCTCCTCCGGCCCAGGATCCAGGATCACCAGGCCTTCCGGCGTCTCGATCAGGTAGGTGTTGGTGCCGTGATACGTCATCCGCCCGGGATTGGCGGCCACCACGCGGCTGATGCCGGGCAGGATCGTCTCGAGAACGCCGCGTTGCGGCTCAGGCTCGGTCAGGAAGGCCATGCGGTCCTCATCGCTACCGGGAAACTTACCCGCCGGTAGATGCCGCAAAGCAGCATGAAAGGCAAACTAGCCCCAGGGTCAGCCCCTGGATGGCAGGCTGGGCAGGTCCGGCGGCAGGGGCAGGTCGGCCGCGTTCAGCATCAGCGCCACCATGGCGTAGTAGCCGATCAGGCCGGTCAGCTCGACGGCGCCGGCCATGCCGAACAGGGCGACGATGCGCTGGAAGGTAGGGTCGGAGGGGAATTTGTGGGTCAGCATCTCGGTCGCGTAGTCATGGATCGCCTGCTCATCCGCCGTATCGAACTTGCTGCCGCCGGCCTTCAGCGTGGCGATGGAGACCTCGGACAGTCCCGCCTTGCGCGCCTCGCCTTCATGCGATGCCCATTCGAACTGGCAGTCCCAGTGCCGACCGCATGTCAGGATGGCGAATTCTCGCAGCCGGGGTTCGAAGCTGGAATTGAACCGCAGCACCATCCCGATCGCCGACATCGCCTCCGCCAAGTCTGGCCGGTGCATGGCGATGGCCAACGGCCCGACGGGCGCGGATTTGCGCGGTCCGTTCACCATCGCATCGTGCACGCGGCGCTGGGCATCGGTCATGGAATCGGGGGAAATCAGGGGAATGCGGGGCATGATAGCGTATTCCATCCTTTCATGGCTCGGAGGCAAACCGGACTCTGTATCGGGAATTGAGCGCATGCGCCAATGCGTCTGCCTTGCTCCCGGGGCTCCAGCCATCATACAGCGCCAATGACGGGTCCCAACCGGACCAGTTCAGTTCCGCGCGTGTGACCGGGCCGCTATTGCGCCACCCCATCGATGTGACGAACAGTCTTCCCTTATCCGGCCCATCCGTATACGGGCGGATAACATCCAATCTTCGCCACGTCGTCGTCTCCAACGGCACCCGGCCACGCACGACAACGCGGCCCTGATGCTCGCCGGTGGCCTCCGGTTCCGGCCGCGCGGGAATCCGTTCCGTTATGCCATCGGTGGCGTATTCCACGGTGAATTCCCACGCCGCCGTATCCTGCGGATAGGCGACACCTACTGGTAACAGCAACTCGAACTCCAGCTCCACCTTCCGCCCGTCCAGCAACGCCGCACGGGGGATCTGGCGCTGGGTCTCCGCATACTGCGGCCAGGTCAGGGCACCTCCGATAATGGCGATCATGCCCAATGTCACGCCCAACGCGATACCACCCGCCTTCAGCGGTCCGGCAGCCGGCATCAACCGTGCGCAAACGGCCCCGACAGCCAGACCCCACAGCAACGCGGGCAGCGCCATAAACAGCAGTTCCACCACATCCTGCATTTGGTGGCGGTACTGGCCGGCATAGACCAGTGCGTAGCCGGCGGAACCCAGCAGCTTGGCGGCAACCGCGCCCACGGCGCCGCAGAGCAGCGCATATCCGAACGTTCTCATATAGCCGGAAACCTAGAGCGGAATCGCCAGAAGCGTATCGAAACGCGGGCTGTCGCAAACCACGACGCGTTCGGCGAAACGCGACGTGCCGTCCGCCCCGGTGTGAATCACGTCCCGGTATTGCCCGGCGGCAAACAGGCTCATTTCCCCGGTGCGCATGGTGCGCACGACCAGAAAGGGCGATTCCGCGCTGATCCCGTCCGGCCCGTCCGCGAGCACGGACGGCATGCCAATGATATGGCGATAGGTCTGGCGCTCGTAAATATTGGCGCGGCGCAGTGCGGCGACGCGGTCCTCCAGCATGCCACGCGAGTCCGCGTAGATGACGCCGGCCTGGTAGCCTTTGCGCAAGTTCTCGGCCGTGGTGACCTTGTACAGACAGTCAGGCAGGAAGAATGCGGGCCACTCCTCTAGCATGTCAGCATCGATCACCGCTGCGTAGCGCGTGTTCAGCGCCGCCACGCGGAACAGGGTGTCGCTCATCCCCTACAGCTCCATCAGCCGACGATAATTCTTCCAAAAGCCACGCACGGATGCCTCGGTCGCGCGCGTGTCCTGGGATACGGCATCGCGTCCGCCCATCTCGATGACGGAAATTTCCGCCGCCGCCGCCGCCGCGCCACGCTGGACGAAATTGCCGATGCAGCCATCCTCCATAGAGACGTAGCCGGCGGGTCCCGCCAGGTTCATCTGCCGCAGCCGCCGCCGGCGCATCTCCGGCGTGTCATCGGCGAAGCCGATGAAGGTCCAGTGCAGGTCCATGCTGTCAACGCCGCGCGGCACGGTCTGGCGAACGGCGACGGAATTGTAGAGTTGTTGCAGCATCAGCGTGGGAAACAGCGCCACGTTCTGCAATTGGATGTCGTCACCGAACTCGGCCTCGGTCTCCAGGAAACTGTCATCGCGCAAGCGGAACACGTCGCTGTCGGATCGCAGCCCCTGATCCTTGTAGACCGACTGTGTCTGGATGCCTTTGCTGATGGTGGCGGAGGCGTGGTGTGCGCCGTCCGGGGAAATTGTCACGCCGCCGGCCTGGTCGAAGCGGGTGATCTTGAAGGTGGTGAAGAACAGATGCAGCAGGGAGGCATGATACGTGTCGCGGATGTTTTCAGCGTACATCTTCCAGTTGTTCGGCAGCACCTGCGTGAAGCGGCCGATCACTTCCAGCTTGCGGTTGAAAACGCGCCTGATCTTCGCGGCGATCGGCGGGGAGAGGAATTCCTCCAGCGACGGAGCTGCCGGATCGACCGTGCCAAACACCAGTCCGCCGATCGTCTCCACGCGCAGCTTGCGCGGCCCGTGCTCGGCCATGCGGAAATCGGCCGGCATGCCGCCCTTGCCGTTGACGCCGCGCTGAAAGGCGATGGAACAAAGGTTCCCTTCCAGATCGTAGCGCCAGGCGTGATAGACGCAGGTGAAATCCTTGACGTTGCCGGCATCCTCGAACGCGATCAGAGCGCCGCGATGGGCACAGCGATTCTCGAAGGCGTTGATCCGGTCGCCTTCGCCACGCACCACGATCACCGGCATGTCGCCGATGAAACTGGTGCGGAAATCGCCCAGCGCCGGTATGTCCACGTCCAGGCAAAGGAAGTGCCAAACCGGGCCGGCGAAGATGCGCCGTTGCTCCTCGCGCAACACCTCGGGGTCCTGATAAACCCAGAACGGCACCTGACTGATGCCGGCCGGCCAGTCTCGCGCCAGCGCGTTCGCGTGCCCGTTATCCATGGCTCGTCCCCCGCCTTTATGATTCCTTACGGGCATAGAAGCACGCGGAGGCTTACCCGTTCAAGCGTACCTCCCGCCGCCGCACCCGCTCCCGGTGCAGATTGTACAGGCCGGATGTCGCCACGATCACCGCCCCCACCAACGTGCTCCAGGCCGGCACGTCACCAAACACCAGGAAGCCCCAGGTGCCGCCCCAGAGCAGCATGGTGTATTCATACGGCGCCAGGGCGGAAACCGGCGCCAGGCCGTAGCCGCGCGCGAAAATCCAGTGCCCCATGCTGTTGATGATGCCGAACGCCGCGCCCGCCGCCATCGCCTGCCAGTGGAAACCGTGCAGGCTGGGGAACAGCGGCCAGACACACAGCCCGAACGGGATATGCACCATGGTGATCCAGAACGCCTGGCAGGCCGGCGTCTCCGTCGCCGCCAGCTGCCGCGTCATGATGCGCGTATAGGCCATGCACACCACGCCCAGCATCAGCAGCGGCACCGCCGGCTTCCACAGATCACCGCCCGGCTGCAGCATCACCAGTACGCCGCCGAACCCCACCACGGTGGAGATGATACGCCGCCAGCGGATCGTTTCCCCCAATATCGGGATCGCCAGCACCGTCATGATCAGCGGTGCCGTGAACCCGATCGCGTAGGTGTCCGCCAGGCTCATCGTCCGCCAGGCCGCGAACCAGGTCATGGACACGAAGCAGGACAGCAGCGCGCGGGCCAGCACCATCTTCCAGCGCACCGGGATGACCACGCGCCAGCCGACCCGCCCGCGCTGGGCGGAGGCCAGCGTCAGAATCGCCGCGCCGCCGAACACGCCGCGCCAGATCATCAACTCGGCCACGCCGGTCATGCCAAGCGCGTATTTCCCCGCCACGTCGGACGACGACATCAGCGCATAGCCGGCGGCGACGAACAGGATGCCGCGCACGGCTTCCTGCGCATCGTCCCGGAGGACCACGCGCGGTACGGCGGTCATCCGATCAGGCCAACCCCGTATCGGCCAAGACCGCCTCGGCCGACATGCAGGTGGCGCCCTCGTGGTCGCGGGTTTCCAGCTTCAGCTTACCGTCCTGTTCCCAGCCCACCAGCGTCATCGCGTTCTGGTGGAACGCCGGCCGCCGCCCGCGATAGGAGAATCCGGCAATCCGCCGCCCGGGCCGGTACCGG